>Ga0007864_1000001_pt1 | contig 61157 bp, 73 predicted proteins | sample CryBogCBH16Oct07_FD_54997 | JGI IMG/M metagenome (GOLD analysis project Ga0007864, IMG submission 54997) | Freshwater microbial communities from Crystal Bog, Wisconsin, USA - CBH16Oct07 | ecosystem: Environmental > Aquatic > Freshwater > Lake | place: Crystal Bog, Wisconsin, USA | collected...
GATCAATTATTTATTAACGGGGAGGTGCAGTGGTGAATCCATTATCGCATGATCCGTCTTATATTAAAATATTAGCCAATAAAATTAACAATAATCCCGTTGTTGATTTAAAACCTGTCAATGGTGGCAAGCAATTCAGCATTAGAATTGATTATCTAACTGTTCAATACATAGATGCGATATGCACCGCTTCTGACTGGAGCAAGACTGATGTTATAGCCGCTTTAATGCAACGTGGTCTATTTGACCTTTTTAATCGGTTGGATGCTTCAAGAATAATTGAAATAAAAGAAAATTGCAGATTTGAAGAGAACGCAAATGACAAATGAAGAAAAATATAAAGAAGCATTAAAACGTATCGCATTTATGGCTTTAAAAAGAAAAATGCTTAAAGACCCACCAAGTTTAATAGATTGGGTTGAGCAACATGATTTTACGGCGGCAGAAGTCTGGGGAGTACTTGAACTTGTAGGCGATGTTGCGTTGGCCGCACTGAAGGAGGGTGAGTGATGGCAGATAAGCACCTTGTCGCCTGTGTTGCCCTTGTTTGCGCGGCTGTTACCGCAATGCGCGGGGCAGATGGATGGGGATGGTTCATTTTCATTGCGTGTGTATGCATTTAAAATTGTAGGAGGGTGAGTGATGGATATTGTTGAACGGTTGCGACATACTGAAGAAGAAACTGCCACTATTGGGCAAGAACTGGTTTATCTTCAAGTGCCTGTAAATCCAGATGGATCAGAAGCCGCGAACGTAATTGAACAGTTGCGGGAAGAACTTGACAGGCAAATAGCGTGGAAAAATTACGCTATAGACAGCGGCCTTGTTCTTGCTGACGCCGTAATTCATGCCCGTCAAAACGGTTATGTTCTTCCAGCTTGGTTGCATAATGCGGCAATCAATCCGCTTGATTTGTTTTTGGAAGAAAAGAAACGCCGTGCCGCACTGAAGGAGGGTGAGTGATGTGTTTTCAACTCAAAGGAACCGCAAGTATAAGAGACCCTATGATGTGGCGGATATTTAATAGAATTGGTAATTGGACACGCCGTACACGGCCAAGATATCGCAAATACTGAAAGAGGGTGAGTGATGGAATTTAGTTTTTGGAAATTTGAATTTGTGTCCCATGACGGCGGATGGTTTATAGCGTGGGATGACGTAATTAAATTAGAATGGCATTCGCGTTAAAGTAAGTAACCATATAATATCACTTAGAGACACTTTTCGCATACGAGTAACCGTATAATATCAGTTAATACTCATTCGCGTATAGGAGATTATAATGCTACCCCGTGAAATGTTCCCATCTGAATTGATGGCCGCCTTACGCAAAAAAGCCCAAGAGTGTGAAGATTCCGAACGGTCGCCAAAGACTGGTAAATCTACATGGCCGAAAGAAACCACCCTTGAATGGGCTGCGGCTGAACAGATTGAATATCTACTACAAGAAATCCGTATGTATGAAAGCCTGTACCACGATATCCTTGTAGCCATGGACAACTTTGAAGAACCGAAAAAAACCTTCAAGGTACGGGTGCGTAAAAAAAATTCTAAATGATCGATATTTATTGTTGACACGATCTGAGCCATGTATATAGTGGGTTTTGTTCAGGGCGGTCCTGACTAGATAGGAGATTAGAAATGACACTTCCAAAAGTTCTAATGACAAAAAAGATTGACGGTGTAAGTAACAAGACGTTTGAAATTTCCCTAGTACGTCGCAAGGCAGGTTGGGATGGTTGGAAACAAGCACCAGAAGCGTTTTTTGTTAGAACAAATGATTTACACCCAACAGATCCTCGGTGGTTTCATAAAGTGTTTTACAACATGCATGACGCCCTCGACGCCTACTGCCAAATAGATTGATAACCGGGGGCTACGGCCCCCACCTTTTTATAACGGAGAAAACAATGCCAAGAGGCCGCAAGAAAGGCGCAAGCCATAAATACACTACCGAATATCTAGATGACGCTCTTGAAATGATATACGGTGGCAAGACCATGTCACAAGTGGCCAGAGAACTAGGTGTCCATCGGCAAGCCCTTCACCGGGCGTTTAAATTACAAGGCAAATTACCACGGAAGGTATTGTGATGAGTAGCGAGGTCTTAATAGAACGCCTTCGGGAAAAGGCAAATAATGAAGATGAACCCGATCGTGAACTGTTACGCCTCGCTTTCATGCGCCTTAAACACGTAGAAGAAGCCTTGGCTTTTGTGGGAAATGTGTGTAATCAACAAAACTCTGAGTATGCAAAGGCTTGCGCCCTCGTTGCTCATAACGTTTGGCATCTAGATCCATTTACAGATTACCAATTGCATAAGGTGACCCTACAATGAGAACCCCTTCCATTGCAGAACTATTTGTAGCCCTTGTTTACGCCATGCGTAACAATAACCTTGCGCGTGTGAAGAAACTCCGTAAGATGATCGATGCGTCCCTTCCTTTGGCGCACCTCCCATGACTTAGGCTCCCTTCGGGGAGTCTTTTTTTTGCCTATATGATGGAGACCACTATGGCAATGTACAGATTATCAAAAGAGATTATGATTGAAACCCTACGCATCTATGAGGCATGTGGAAGAAGTATAGCATCCGCGGCAAGAGCCTCTAACCTTCCTCGCAAGACATTCGATTGCCGTCTCGAACGGGCGTTCCAAGAGTTTCCTGATGGATTGCCAGACACCCCGACTATGGGCCAATGGATGTATCCCCGCATGATCTCAAAAGAGATCCCGTCAAGTGTATGGGCCGTTGGATCTGATATCCACATATGGGACGGTGACCCACCGCTGATTTATAAAGCCTTCGTTAAAGTATGTAAGATGATCAAAGTAGATGGAATCATCCTCAACGGAGACGTCATTGATGGCGCTAGGATCTCAAGGCACACACCGACCCGTGGGTCACGAGCACCAAAGATTGAAAAAGAAATCGAAACCGCCAAGGCATGGCTCAAACTACTCCCAAAAACCCGTCACCGTCTGTGGACCATGGGAAACCACGACATTAGAATTGACACATACATTGCCTCAAACGCAGGAGAACTCGACGGATACATCATGTCCTTGGCGGAACACTTCACAGACTGGGAATTTGCGTGGGGGTTTGAAATCAACGGGACAGAAATACGCCATCGTTTCCGATCAGGGATCCATTCGGCCTATAACTCTTCCCAACACGCGGGAATTAGCATGGTTACGGGCCACACCCACCAATTACAGGTCACTGCTGTCCGAGATCGTCGTGGATCCCGCTGGGGCGTAGAAACTGGCACTCTTGCCGATCCACATGGTCCCCAGTTCCAATACACAGAAGGAGCACCGTCTAGAGCGCAGCAGGGGTTTGCCATTCTTACATTTGATGAAGAGGGTATAATGATGCCCCCAGAACTCTGCGAACTGATTAACGGTCGTCCAGTGTTCCGAGGGCAGTACGTCTTATGAGGTACGGGCTATGGATTGCATATTCCACTCTCCATTGTCTTAAACCACACCCCCGTACAGCGTGGTAGCAGTGTGTCTAACAGTGACGGACAATCTGCCGCTAGGCTTAACCAGAACACACACCAGTTAGAGCCGACTTACGTTAAGCCTCTTCAGCTTCGCTTTCCTCGCCGTCCTCGTCATCGAGTTCAACAAGCGTGTCTTCGTCGTCCTCGTCCTTGGTTAGCATAAGGATTGGCTTTTCAAACGCTTCCTGCATCAGATCAAAATCGTCTGCCAGTTCTTCAAACGTTTCGCCAAATGGGCTCGCGTCTTCTTCTGTCCAAAACTCAATTTCGTCGTCATCGTTATAGAATACCTCACGAATCACGAACTGGTCGTCATCAAAAATAGAATCCCCATCCTTCGGGATGTAGATTACGCGATAATTCCAAGACATGGTTTCACTCCGGTCAATGCTGGTTACGGTTAAAGTTGGTGTATTCCATTCAAAAGAAACGGTCGTTGCGGTCGTTAACGATGCCATCAAGGTCTAGCCTCCTTCGGTTATGAGAGTTGGGTTTCACCATATCATGGTTGCGGTTTGATGACATCCCTCGGTTAAATATATCCAATGGAATGAATATCAAACCTTAAAATACATACTAAGTTATTGATATTAATTAATAAAACGTGTTTAACTTATACTTAGTTACTTATCCAGAGAGAGACAGATATATTTGTCCAGAAGAGAGATAAAATAGTGATAGATATAAGAGTAGCCAGACATTGTTTTGGGATTTATAAGAGAGAATTATTATTATTTATATATATATATATATTTATATATTTTATTATTACCTTAAGTAGAAAGATCAATGGGTTATGGGGAAGTTTTGAATGTTAACGTTAACACTATTCGTAATATTCTTTGGTGCTATAGCATTTTGCTGCGTTTCATCTTATATTGGTGACGTTCTAGGAGGATTTTATGGCAAAAGTCGGCCGTCCAACAACGTATAAGCCAGAATACTGCAATGTCGTCATCGAAAAGGGCAAAATAGGCTGCTCTTACGCTGAAATGGCCGTTGCTTGTGGAACTGTGCGCGCGACTTTGGACTATTGGAAGGAGATCCACCCAGAATTTTCTACCGCTCTCGCGTACGCACGAGAATTATCGCAAGTTTGGTGGGAAGAAACTGGCCGCACAAACTTGGGAAAACGGGACTTTAACGCCCAGCTTTGGCTCAAAAACGTGGCTTCCCGCTTCCGTGACGATTATGCCGAGCGCCGCATTAACGAATTGATGGGCAAAGACGGTGGTCCTGTTCAAATTGAAACCAAAACCATCAAATCAGCCGAACTCGATGATGATACGCTGGAAGCACTGGAATTGGCCTTGGCATCGGCCATAGAGGCTAAATGAACGCTCCCGTTCACATTCTCCACAAAGGCGACAGAATCGACGCTAAGGCTTCCCTGCTGGATATCAGACGCGAACGATCGTTCCGGTCCCTTCCCAAGTTCATTGAGTATGCATGGCCTGTCGTGGAGCCGGGACAACCCTTTATCGACAACTGGCACATCCACCTCATTAGCGAAGCCCTGACGGCCATCACTGACGAGGTCATGGTTGACGATGAACGATACTACAACCGCCTGCTGATCAACGTCCCGCCCGGCACAATGAAGTCCCTGTTGGTAAACGTGTTCTGGCCTGCTTGGGAATGGGGGCCGAGGAATATGCCGCATTTGCGATATGTCTGCGCTTCCTACTCGATGAACAATGCCATCCGCGACTCAACCAAAATGCGCCGCCTTATCGCGTCCGATTGGTATCAGGAAATGTGGCCCCACGTTAAGTTGACAGGCGATCAGAACCAAAAGACCAAGTTCGAAAACACTTCCACTGGGTTTCGCCAAGCCCTCGCCATTGACGGTATGACTGGTGCTCGTGGCGATCGCGTCATCATCGATGACCCCCATTCGGTTGATTCGGCCAATTCAGAACAACAGCGCAGGACAACTATCGAAACATTTAAAACTGCTATCCCGACCCGTCTCAACAACCCCGACAAGTCCGCCATCATCGTCATCATGCAGCGCCTCCACGAAGAGGACGTATCTGGCGTAATCCTAGAAGAACAACTGGGCTACGACCACATCATGCTGCCCATGGAGTACGATCCCGATCGTGCCTCACCCACCTTGCTGGGCCTTGAAGATCCTCGAGAAGAAAAAGGCGAACTGCTATTCCCCGATCGGTTCCCCGCCCACGTTGTGGAGCGAGAAAAGAAAATCATGGGGTCGTTTGCCACGTCCGGCCAGTTCCAACAGCAGCCAACCCCTGACGATGGCGGTATCATCAAGCGTTCCATGTGGCAGTTGTGGGAGAACGAAAATGTATTCCCCGACTTCGACCACATCATTGCGGCCGTGGATACTGCTCTCAGCGAGAAGTCCGAGAACGACTTTACCGCCATGACCGTCTGGGGCGTGTTCTCCGAGGATCCGGTGGCGTCAGCCGCCAAGTCCGGGGAGGCATACCGCGTAGAGCGTACGTACAAACAGCCCCACCCGAAGGTCATGTTGATCTACGCATGGCAAGAAAGGCTATCGTTTGCCGGGGTGGTTGAGAAAATATCATGGACTTGCAACAGATTCCCGATCGAAAAAGTCCTTATTGAAAACAAAGCCGCTGGCATCCCTGTAGCGTCAGAACTGCGCCGCCTGTATTCCAATGGCAAATTCCACGTTCAACTGGTGGATCCCGAAGGCATCGACAAGACCGCACGGCTGTATTCTGTTCAGCATTTGTTCCAAGAAGGCCTCGTATATGCTCCTGACAAGGCATGGGCCGACGATGTCATTACCCAGTGCATGCGGTTCCCAAAGTCCAAGCATGACGACCTAGTGGACACGGTGGCCTACGCCATGCGATACTTACGCAAAACTGGTTTCATTCAAAGGGCTGACGAGGTTCAGGCGGAACTTGACCAGATCAGGGTTCACCAAGGCGCACCGCCTGCGCCACTATACGGGGTCTAAAGCATGCCACTCGCACCGTCCAACCTACGCTTACCAGCGGATCCTTCGCCTGTTCATGAGGATATTGACGGTATTGAGATAGAAATGGTCGAAGACGGGCCAGAACAGGGCTATGACGAGCACGGCAACCTTATGTCGATTGAGACCCCCGATGGGGCCATTACCATCACCTTGGACGGGTCACCCTTACAAAGGGCAGAAGAGGATGGCACCGAAGGGTGGTTTGATAATCTGGTCCATAGAATAGACCAAGCCGACTTATCCGCCATATCCTTTGATCTCATCAAGGGCATCCAAGACGACTTAGACTCCCGCAAAGAATGGATAGACGACCGTGCTCAAGGCATTAAACTTCTTGGTCTCAAGGTGGAAATCCCCGGTCTGGCAGGGGCAGCAGACAACGCCCCCGTTGAAGGTATGTCTCGCGTTCGGCACCCGCTCTTGCTCGAGGCAGTGCTACGTTTCCAAGCCAATGCTCGGTCAGAACTATTGCCTACGGATGGACCCGTAAAGATCAGGGAGGACAACAACAATGCTGACTTTGCCTCCGACCAGCTTGCCAATGACCTTGAAAACGACCTCAACCACTACCTCACGGCCACTGCCAAAGAGTATTACCCTGATACCGACCGAATGCTCCTCATGTTGGGCTTTGGCGGGACGGCGTTCAAGAAGGTATATTTCTGTCCCCTACGCGGTCGTCCAGTTAGCGAAAGCGTCGATGCCGATGATCTGATCGTTAACAATGCGGCAACCGATCTGTCCAACGCCAAACGTATCACCCACCGTATCTACATGCGCCCGTCAACAGTTAAGCGGATGCAGATCCTTGGTGTATACCGCGAAATAGACCTGTCCGCTCCAAAGATGTTCCAACTGGATGCCGCACAACGGGAAAAGAAAGCACAGCAGGGTATTTCAGCAGATCAAACCAATCCTGACGATCGTGACCGCGAAATCTATGAGTGCTATTGTGAATTGAATATCAAGGGATTTGAGCACCGCCATAATGGCAGGGACACGGGCTTGGAAATCCCATACCGAGTAACCATCGATGTATCATCAAAAGAAATCTTATCCATTGTCAGAAACTATGACGAAGATACTAAAGATTTACCTGAACCCCGCCAGAACTTCGTCAAGTACACCTTTGTACCGGGGATGGGCTTTTATGATCTGGGTCTCCTGCACATCCTAGGCAACACAACCAACGCACTGACGGCCGCTTGGCGTGAAATGCTTGACGCTGGTATGTACGCCAACTTCCCCGGTTTTCTGTATGCCGACACAGGTGCAAGGCAGAATACTAACATATTCCGTGTGCCACCCGGCGGTGGAGCATTGGTCAAGACGGGCGGTATGCCAATTAGCCAAGCCGTAATGCCNTTGCCTTACAAGGATGTGGGCGGTGGTCTCATGTCGCTGGTGGAGAACATCAACCAAACGGGTATGCGTGTCGGTGGAACTGCAGAACAGGCCGTAGGCGAAGGCAAGCAAGACGCCCCTGTGGGAACCACGATTGCGCTCATTGACCAAGCCACCAAGGTTTTGAACTCGGTACACAAGCGTATGCATGCATCGCAAGCGGAAGAGTTTGAGTTATTAGTACAGTGCTTCCGTGAAAACCCAAATTCGTTCTGGCAAAAGAACCGCAAGCCTGCGCGTAAGTGGGATGAAGAGACGTTTTTCCGTGCATTGGATCAGGTTGATCTGGTGCCACAGGCGGATCCTAACACGGCATCGCAGACCCAGCGTCTCATGAAGGTTATGGCGTTAAAGCAGATACAAGCGCAAAACCCATCTATGTATGACCCAATTGCAATTGATACGGCTGCATTGCAGGCAGTGGGTTGGTCTAATCCTGAACAGTTTATGATTCCTGCATCTGCGCGTGGTAATCCACCACCAGAAATGCAAAAAGCAATTGCTGAACTGCAGCTTAAAAAACAAGAAGCAGATACAAAAGCGCAAGCCGTACAAGGAAAGTTAATGCTTGATCAAGCCAAGTCCGATCTTGATAAGGCTCGTGTAATGCAGGAACAATTGAAGGGGCTTGGTGGGCCTACGGACATTGAGCGCATGGAGTTGGCGATTAAAAACAAATTAGCTGATGCCAAGGTTATGGATACAAAGTTTAAGGGCGTAGAATTGGGCGCTGGTATGCATAACGACGCCATGAAGGCTCGGGTTGGTGAAGAGGAAATGCTTGCTAAAGAGCGTATTCAAATGATTGACTTGGCGCAAAACATAGCCGTGCATCCTGAAAGCGATGCAATCGTACGTAATCTTCTTGGCAATGTTATACCTGCTATTACGGGTTCTAAGTGATGCGCCGCGCCTACCGCAAAGGTGGTAAAGTGGAAGGCTCAATATGGCATGAGCGGGATTCCGTAAACACTGGCGGAGACGTTGATGGCTATAAGGACGGTGGATCACCTGAGAATGATATTGTTCGTCAACGGTTAGAGGCTATACCATCGATTGAACATGAAGACCCTGCCATGCGGGAAAAAGCACTTGGTATTGCACAAAAGACCCACGCATTAACTTCTGATTATGAGCCAAACCTTGGGCAATCTTTTTATAGTTTTAGAACACCCACTAGCCCTGAAAACGTTCAAGCTACAGTAAATCCAATACCCGGCGTTAATCCGCTTAATCCGCAAAAGCAAACATACGAACAGTTTTATAAAACCGCTAAAGGCGGAACACTGGTTAATCTTGGTGGAGATCGTTCTAGGTTGGGGCGGCTTACGCATATCCATGGGCAGGAATTGGCTTGGCCTGTCGATCTCCATGCGGGTCCGCAATACATGCTTGAACCCAATAAGGGTGCGGTGTGGGCTAATGCCGCGGGACAGACGACGAGAAACAAAAGATTAATTGAAGATTTGCAAAGAAAAGGACCAGTATACGGAGTGTATTCTCCCATGGGTCCAAAGTCGGTTGATTCATCGTTCCAAATGTCCGACGCGCTTATGTCGCAATTGGCTAAACAAAAACCAGAACCAGAAATGGTTAAAAAGTTTGATAAAGAACTTCGTGCTGGTTTGTTTGAAGAGCCTGCTAAACGCGATAAGGCTGTTGAAAAAATGAAAGAGTGGCCGGGCCTTGATGATCCATGGGCTGCACGAAACTTTTTAAAGACATTACCGGGTACTACACGCAGTCTTATTGTTAAACACATGGATAAGTCTGGATATCACAAGGCAGGGTTCCCTCATGTTGGTATGACCAGAGTAGCATTGACGGATCCAGAACTGCTTAAAACTGGCGGTAATATGATTGGTCATCGAGTGGTTGAACTTACGCCACAGAGCATCGAGGCATCCGCGTTTGAACACAATACATATCCAGAAATAACAAGCGGCCGTTATGTGGCAGACATACCATTGGTTCAGCGCCACTATGCTTTACCGGAAGCAGTAAAACAATTTGCCGAAGAGCCGCATAAGCCGGGCGTTTTGCATCCATATTCTGAAAATCCTAACGCTCGTTCTGGGTTTAAGAAGATGACAGAAGAGCAGAAGTTGCTGCAAAACATTGATGAGCCATGGCTTGAAAGTGTTTTAATGGGAATAAAAAACCAATCCAAATACGGGTTTAAAAAAGGTGGGCGTGTAGCGTACAAGAAGGGTGGTAAAGTTGAGGGGTCCATTTGGCATGAAGACGATATTGGTATGGGCGATGAACCCGTACAGCCACACGCTTTACTGCACCCTGAGAAAGACCCAGAGGACGTAGGCGTTATATCATCCAAGGTGTCCGAGGAAGCAAATGAACTTCCCAAGATGGGAACTATTCATTGGCATAAACCTGTTGTTGATCAGGATGATCATGTGCAACGCACCATACGCCATCGGTTAAATGATTTTACTATTGAAGAGCGTAATAACTTTGCAGCAGGTGGCCGTACTCATTTTGACGACGGTGGTGAAGCGGGAGAACACGAAACATTAAATGCTGTTAGCCGAGGAGAAACCGAACGTGCCGAATCTGACGCGCCATCCCCAAGCGAAAACGAAAATAAAGGCGGCAACTCGTTTATGGATCAAGCGGGTGAAGTTGCAAATGCAATTGGTAATTTTTTTGTGTCCCCCGCAGAAGCTAAAGATAACCCGCCGCAGCTTGCAAGGTCGTTTGTAGGACAAAATGAAACATTAAATGCGGTGCTTGGTAGTGGAAAGGCGGATGTAGCCCCAACGGGGTTAACCCGTGGAACTGGTACTACTGAAGATACGGCTAAGGCAAACGCCGCTGAAGCTGCTGCAGAACAAATGAACACTGCGTTTGCAACACCAACGGGTGCAGGAACAACGTTTAATATCCCACCATTGGCAAGCGAATCTTTTGAATTGCCACGTTCTGCTACGGGTACGCCGCTGGAATCCATTCTAGCCGCTGGCCAACCCACGCCCCCTGAATTACGTTCTGCTACTGGCACACCGGACGAATCACTTCTTGCTGCAATTCAACCTCCCGAACCTGAACCAATACCTACACCGGGAACACCAACGCAGCCTGTCGTAAATCCGACACTTAATGTTCCATTGCCAACGCCGCGTCCAGACCAGTCTATTTTAAACGCTCCACTCCCTACGCCAAGGCCCGATCAGGCTATACTGGGGTCAACGCCACAGCCTATGCCAGCGCCCGGAAACGTTCCGCTACCGCCTGTCAATCCTGCAGGATACGGAGAAGGCAATTTACTGGATAACATATTGAAACCATTTGGTTTAGATAGCGCATCATGGGTTTCCAACAAAGCCAAAACTTATACTGATCAAGGAATTAGCCCGTCCGACGCTTATACTAAAGCGCAATATGATCTTCTTGGCATTCAATCGGGTCTTGCAAATCAGCGTCAAGGATTAAACCAAACCCGTAAGGTTAGAAAATTGATGCCTGACGGCACTTACCAATTGGTAGATGAGCCGTTCAAGAAGGGTGGCGTTGCAAAATCACGTCGTTCCCTGCATAATACCGCAATTGTTGAGCAGGCGCTCAATAGAGTCAGTGCTCCGTTGCCAGCATTAGACTTTCCCCTCATGGCAGCAAAAGCGGGACGCCGCTACTAACTCCTTGGAGAATCATATGTCTGAAGCCGCCAAAACTGCGCGGAATGCAATGAGGGCTAAAGCCAAGCGCCTCACATCCGCGGATCCTAGCGAAAAGGTTGATTCGTCTTCATGGTCACCCGCCCCCCTGTTAGAAGCTGACAAGAAAACGGGCGCTCGTCCCCTTGTAAAGCGTCTTTATAAGAAGGGCGGCAAGGTCGTTGGGAAAGCAGAAGGCAAAAAGGCAGAGTTCCGTGCCGATCGTAAACCTCGTAAGAGCGGTGGTAAGGCAGAGCACAAGGCACCATGGGTTGATGATTTGATTAACCGTGACGTGCGGATGGCTAATGATATGCGCGAAGGCGTAAAGCACGAAGGTGCGTTTAAAAAGGGTGGCAAGGCACAAAAACTAGGTGGCGGTCCTATTGGCATGAACCCAGTGGGTCAACAAAACGAGATGATGGGCAAAGCCGCTGGCATGATGAAAAAGGGTGGCCGTGCTCATAAAGCCAAAGGCGGTACGGACCTTTCATATTTGCCAATTGAAAAAAAGGAAGCGCCAAAGCCATTCAAACCAACGGGTATTGAACAAGACTATAATCCTAATGTGTCAGTAGATCGTTACTATACTGGCCCAGATTATAGCGAGGGTGCTGCTCAAATTACTGAAATGCTTTCACGTAACCCACGGCAGTCTCCTGATTATCCTATGGCCCGTAAACACGGCGGTAAAACCGATGGCCACAAGGTCAAGTGGATACAGGACGCTATTAAGCATCCCGGCTCGCTCCATAAGGCGTTAAAGGTTCCTGAAGGCAAGAAAATCCCTATGAAAAAGCTGCATGCAGCCGAAGAAAAGGGTGGCAAACTTGCCAAGAAGGCACATCTTGCTGAAACTTTACGTGGCATGCATCACGCGTCGGGTGGCGAAGTTCAAAAAGCCATGATGAAGAACGTACGCAAGTCAATGTATCCACAGGGCATGTATCACCCGTCAGAATATGGCGAGCATGGCGAGCACATGGCTTCTGAACCCGGCATGAACAAATTAATGGGTACAAAAGCCGACATCAAAACCATGACGGAATTGATGAAGCGTGGTGGTAAACAACCTGACTTCTTGGCGTTCTCAAAAGAAACAAAACAAAAAACTGGCCGCAAGCATGGTGGTAAAGCAAGCCATTCAGACGAGGCACAGGATAAAGAATTGATGCACAAGATCCTTAAGCCTAAAGCGTTTAAGGCAGATGGCGGCCCAACAAAATTAACTCCTTTGCAAGAGTTGATTAAAAAGGCAGAGGATGCAGGAACACGGGCTGGACAACAATTAGCCGCCCAACGTCGGTTGCAGGCCCAAGGTAAAATGGATCCGAGACGCGAAGCCGCTATGGCTCGTGGTGATATGTCTGGTCCCGACTTAAATTACTTTGACAAGCCATTTAGCCGCCGCGCCGATGGTGGAAAAGCGATGCATCATGAGGATTGCTCTTGCAAAAAGTGCATGGGTGGCCGCATGGGCAAGTATTCCGGCGGTGGTGTGTTTGACGGTAATTCTAAGGAAAAAGTACCGGGTGTAGTTCCGGGTGGCCGTATGGCTCATGCAGCGGGCGGAAAAACCAAGGGTAAAACCAACGTCAACATCATTATTGCTGCAGGTAAAGGTCAGCAGCCTACTGGCATGATGGGTGGTGCTCCGCTTCCTAATGCTTCTGCGTCGCCTCGTATTCCTCAACAACAACCACCAATGCCACAGGGTATGCCTCCACAAGGTATGCCTCCACAGGGTATGCCTCCGCAAGGCGGAATGCCCGGCGCATTTAAAAAGGGTGGGCGTATTGCTAAAGCGTTTGGCGGAAATTTTGCAGGTGGTTCGCAGACTATGGGCGGAATGCCCCAAATGCCTCGTCCAATTGGCGGTATGTCAGGATATCCACAACAAGGCGGAATGCCTCAGATGCCCCAAATGCCTCGTCCAATAGGTGGTATGTCGGGATATCCACAACAAGGTAGCATGCCCCAAATGCCTCGTCCAATAGGCGGTATGCAGCCGGGAGCGCCTTTTATGGGCGGTTCTCAGATGCCACAGATGGGCGGTTCTCGTCCGGCTATGCCTCAAATGCCTTTGCCTATGGGCCGCAAGACAGGTGGCCGCGCCTATCCAATTGATACGGGTTCAGGTGGTGCCAATGCTCGATTGGAAAAAATAGAAGCCTACGGTCTCGAAACACCAAGAGGTCGTAATTCTGGTGGTCGTTTAAAAGAATTTTATGAACAGCATGATAAAATGATTCGAGATTATCCTCAAATTGCCGCTGCAAGGGATATGGGTACATCTCAAAAAACACCAAATCCGCATCCGCCCGGAACGGAAGAACACGCTGGTTGGCAACGTCGATATGACAATTATACTCCACCAAAATATAGTCCTATGCCAAGGACACAAAAAAATACTTTGGACATGATGTCGGATAGTGAACGAAGGGCCTACTATGAATCTCGTTAAATAATACTTTTCTCGGGTGTGTCTCCCATCCGATGAGAGGAGGGCCGGGCGCTTTTAACCCCTCTGGCGTCCGGTCCAGCCATTCAAGAGGGGTACTAACCAGAGGGGTCTGGAATGTTAACGAGTAAAGACCAGTTTGAAAAAGAACTGAAAAAACTAATATCTGAAGCCTATCAAACGGCACGGGACAACCTTGCGGGTGGTTCTGCTAATTCATACGACGAGTATAAAAAAGCAGTTGGCATGGTGCAGGGTTTAGCCCTAGCCCTTGAATTTATGGACGAAGCCAACAACATTTTAAGCAAAATGCGTTAAGGAATAAATAAATGCCTCCTATGAAGATGGAACACACAGTAGACCCATCAGTTGAAATTAAAGAAGCAATTGGTGATCTCAAAGACTTTCAACTTTTTAACAACCAAATCCTTGTTGGTATCTATATCCGTCCAACCAAAACCAAATCCGGCATCATTCTCACCGACAAAACCGTTGATGAAGACAAGTATCAAGGCAAAGTTGGCTTGGTATTAAAGGTTGGTCCTGTCGCTTTTAAAGATGAAAAAGGCGAATGGTTTAAGGATGTATCTATCAAAGAAGGCGATTGGGTTGTTTTCCGTCCATCCGATGGTTGGGCGTTAGCAGTAAACGGTGCTCCGTGCCGTATTTTGGAAGATTATACAATTCGTGCGCGTATTCAGTCGCCGGATTATGTTTGGTAAGGATTGACCATGAATAAAGATGATGAACCAGAACTCCAACTGGATTTAGAACCTCTTGAGAATGAGAAAAAACAAGACGACATCATTGTTGTAGAGGTAAAAGAGCCAGAAAAAGAACCATTTAACGGTCCTAAAAACGAATTAACCGTAGAAGATGGTATAAACGAACTAAAAACTCGTCTTGAAGAAGAACGCAAGGCTCGTGAAATTGCTGAACGTCGTGCCAATGAAGCAACGGAACGGTTTGCTGTTGCTCAAAACGATGTTAATGACACCAATTTACGTTTAATTGACAGTGCAATTGATACGGTTAAGCGAAATACGGACATTTTAAAGCAAAATCTTCGTGATGCTTTGTCTGTTGGTGATTATGATGCCGCTGCCGACATTCAATTAACGATGACAAAGGCGGAGTTGGATCTTCGTGACCTTGTAAGGGGCAAAATACAGGCAGAACAAGCAGCAAGAATACCTGTTCGTCCTGCTTATACACCTTCTGATCCCGTAGAAGCATTTGCATCACAGTTAACCCGCGAATCAGCGGAGTGGATTAGGGCGCATCCTGAATATGCCAAGGACGAAACGCTTAAAGCGGATATGATTGATGCCCATAACTCGGCCGTACGCCGCGGTATCAAAGCTGATACGCCTGAATACTTCCAATATGTTGAACGCAAGTTGGATATACAGCCAGCCCGTTTACGTGAACCGGAACAAAACGCCATGTCCGAGGCTTCTTCCCCTACCCAACGGCGTTCTGCACCTCCAGCGGCCCCAGTGTCTCGTTCTGGAAGTTCTGGAAGCACAAACCCTAATTCCAACGTTGTCAGGCTTACAGCAATTGAGCGGGAAACCGCCCGAGACCTTGGCATGACCGATCGTGAATACGCATTATCAAAACAAGCCCTTCTCCGTGAAGGTAAAATAGCAGGTTAGGAACAACCATGAGAAATATCGCTGAAGAAAAAAAAGAACGGCCCCCTATTCGGCCAACGGCTCGTCCAGAAACAAGCGAAGGTACTGATGTTGCATCAGAAAGTCCCCGTGAACGGGCGGCAAGACGTGCGGCAGAACTTCGTGGGCATAACAATGCCAATCTAGACGAAGGCGTAGACAAATTTGCTACCCCTACCCCACCGGATGGATGGTCTTATGAGTGGAAAATGAAGTCGGTTATGGGATGGGAAGACCCCTCGCACTACAACCGAATCACTATTGGCGGTTGGGAGCCTGTCGAATCATTTAGACACCCTGAAATGATGCCCAAGGGCTATGTGGGGTCTATCGAACGCGAAGGCATGGTCCTGTGCGAACGTCCTCTGGAAATTACCGAAGAACGCAAACACCGCGACTATCTTAATGCCCGTCAACAGGTCCAAATCAAGCAAGGCCAATTGGATCCAAAGGGTAAAGGCGGTCTTATTAGCCGCGAAGACGCTCAAATTGCTCCAAAGATTAAGAGCAGTTATGAGCCTATGCCAATACCAGATTGATTTGGGGGCTTCGGCCCCCTTTTCTTTTGGTTTTTTTTCTGTAATAATATGTTTCCTCTTCCCCCGGCGTGGAAGGGTTGATCTTTAACCTGTTTCTAAATCGCCCCGGCGCGCGATGATTGGAACTCTCTGAAAGGAGAACCCGTCATGGCGAACACTTTTGCGCCCTACGGATTTTTACAATATCAGGGTGGTGCAGGCGGAGCTCCAACGTTCGCACAATCCGCTCGTCGTATTGCCGCTGGTAATACAACCGCCATTTTCACTGGTGACCCAGTACAGCCTGTAACCTCAACCGCTAACGGCTACATCACGCAGGCAACTGCAGGTGGTACGGTTCAGCTTGCTGGTATCTTCGTTGGTTGCCGTTATCTCTCCACATCGCTCAACCGCGTTGTCTGGTCAAACTATTGGCCGGGTTCGGGTGCAACGGGCGACGTTGAGGCATATGTCATTGACGATCCTAACGCACGTTTTGTTGTCCAGACTTCGGGTTCTGGCTTCCCTGTAACGGGTACGGCTACCTCGCAGACTTCTGGTATCCAAGGTCAGCTTGTCACGTTTGCTTACTCTTCAACGGGTGCAACGTCTGGTAACGCCAACGGTGGTAACAACCTTAGCGGCCGTTCAACGGCTTATGTAAACGCTACGGCCACCACAAATACCTCGCCCTTCATCGTTGTCGATTATGCTGTTTCCCTCGGAAACGGTGGAGATCAAACCACTCAGTACTGCAACTTGATCGTTGGCTTCAATAACGAAGTCTGGCGTTCGAACTCTGCTGTCACTGGTATCTCGTAAGGAGTAGACTTCCATGGCTGTTAATCTCTCACAGATCCGTGACCTTCTCCTTCCCGGTCTCCGTGGCGTAGAAGGCAAGTACGAGATGATCCCATCTCAGTACGACAAGATTTTCACGAAGCATGAATCAAAGATGGCCCTCGAACGTACCGCTGAAATGCGTTACCTCGGTTTGGCCCAGTTAAAGACCGAAGGTGGTCAGACTGCATTTGATTCGGGCGCTGGTGAACGTTTTGTGTTTAACCAAGAGCATACGGAAATTGCACTCGGCTACGCAATCACCCGTAAAGCTATCGACGACAACCTCTACAAGACCCAGTTTACGCCTTCGAACCTCGGCCTGATTGAATCTTTCCAGCAGACCAAGGAAATCTACGGCGCGAACATCTTGAACACGGCACAGACCTATAATGCTGCAGTTGGCGGTGACGGTGTTGCACTTTGCTCCACTTCGCATCCGATCGACGGCAACACGGTAGCCAATACGCCAACGACCCAAGTTGACCTCAACGAAGCCACCTTGTTGAACGCAATGATTGCGATCCGCACGAACTTCCGCGATCAGGCTAACTTGAAGGTCTTCGCTCGTGGCCGCAAACTCATTGTTCCTCCGCAGTTAGAACCAGTTGCGATCCGTCTTCTCAAGACTGAATTGCGTCCGGGTACTGCAGATAACGATGTCAACGCGATCATGACCACTGCAGGCGGCTTGCCAGAAGGCTATATGGTCAACGACTTCTTGACCTCGTCTTATGCATGGTTCTTGCTCACGAACATTGATGGTCTTGCCTATATGGAACGCATTAAGTTCGAAACAGACATGCAAGTCGATTTCGTCACTGACAACTTGCTCGTCAAGGGCTATGAGCGTTACTCGTTCGGTTACTATAACTGGCGTTCGATTTACGGTTCATTCCCAACCTCGTAAGGAGAAGGCACCATGGCTGATACCGCATTCTCCGGTCCGTTGATTGTATTTGGGCAGAACCCAACGCAACCTTCGGATTACAATCCAGATCTAGGCTCCTCGCTGTTTTATGCGGGGGGCGGCATCCTTGATCCGCGCCAACCATTTACTTACCTTCCGGGTGAGTCGCAGGCAGCGCAGGATTTTGGATGGTATGGCTTCAGTGACATTGTTTCGTTCACTGGCGTTCCATACACCAACGCAGCGGCAGCCATTGTGGCTTCTGCAAACGCAACGAGTGCAACTCTTACGCTCGTTTCGACTAACTCCGCGACCACTGGCGTCTATTATTCGTCCACGTTTACGCGTTCGGATACAGGCGTTACGGATACGGTTCTTGCACTTGATGCTTATGCTTCAGTTACCGCTTCGGCAACGAACGGCGTTCTGACGGTTACGGCAAACAGTGGCATGCCAATCGGTCCGGGTATGGTTCTTCTCTCGTCATCTACGTCGGTAACGGGCGGAACCCTTGGTGCATCTTCTGGCGTCTATATCGGTTCTCAGATTACGACAACGGGAACTTCATCAACGGTTGGTAACGGACAAACTGGTACTTATCAGCTTAGTCAGAACGTAACTTTCACGTCTGGTACGGTCACTTTGGCTTATCCAAACGTGCAACAGTGCGCTATTCCGACGAACATCCAATCGCCATCTATTTGGCTTTGGAACCCAATGGCCATGGTTAGCCGCGCTGTAAGCGTTACTGCTGCAGCAAGCGCTACTGCTACGACCGCAACTGTTAACGGCTACGATGTCTACGGATATCCAATGTCGGAAAACATTACGATTTCGGCAGGTAACGCCGTTAACGGAAAGAAAGCATTTAAGTACATCAAGAGCGTTGTTCTTAACGCTGCCGATGCTACCCATGCCTATTCCGTTGGTACAACCGCAATTGTTGGTCTTCCTGTTCGTTCGGACACTGCTGCAGAAATCGTTGTTAACTCTGGTGCCTCGCAGGTTACCGTGGGTGCCAACACGGCATTTGCTGCAAACGGGTTCTTACCTGCTGATCGTACTACACCGTCCGCAACAACGGGCGATGTCCGCGGCACGATTGATCTCGCGAATGCGTCGGGTGTCAATCTAACGCCTTCCACTGGCACGAACAAATACGTGTTCCGTCAGATCCCACAGGCTTACAATGTCCAGTCAGCGACCGGCTTGTTTGGCTTAACCCAGTACTACAACTTCTAAGGAGTGAACCATGAAGGGTCACAAGGCACATCACCATATGCACGGTGGAAAAGCCCATCACTATGGGCATGAAGTGCATCACAAACACCCTCGTGCGGCTCACGCCAAGGGTGGCCATGTCATGCATCATGACGTGGAGTCGGACATGGAAGGCCACTTCGCTGACGATTCGTCGCCAGAAGAAGTTTACGCAGGCAAAGGTTCCCACGTTGAAGTGGAAGCAAAAAAGCGTAAGCATGGCGGTAAGGCAAAGCACCACGTTGGTATGGCTATGGGTAAAATGGCTCATCACCGCGGCGATCGTAAGCCACGTAAGGCAGGCGGTCGTGCATCGGATATGAACCCATTGTCCTCGGCAAATCCGGGTAAAGAGCCAAAGGCTCATCACTCGTACGAGCCAGAACACGATTAATAAGTTGGGGGCGAAAGCCCCCTTCTTCCCTTTTCGGAGTTTAAAATGACTGCTGCTTGGACACGCTCTGAAGGCAAATCACCATCCGGTGGACTTAACGAACGTGGTCGTCAATCGGCCCGTGCCGAAGGTCATCACTTAAAAGCACCGACTAAGGATAAAGATAATCCCCGTCATGATAACTTTTGTGCTAGAATGACTGGCATGAAACGTAAAATGACTGGTTCGGCTAAAGCGGCAGATCCTGATAGTCGGATTAACAAGTCTCTTCGCAAGTGGGGTTGCTAACATGGTTGTCGGTTTATCATTTGGTGAAATTGCACAAATTGTTCTTTCTCTTGTGATTGTTGCTTTGTTGTTGGTGCGAAAATAATGTCTGCTAAAGCGCAAAACGCTGGTCTATGGGGTCGAGCAAAGGCCGCTGCCCGTGCCAAATTTGATGTGTATCCATCGGCTTATGCTAATGCTTTTGCGTCAAAGTGGTATAAAGAACACGGTGGCCACTGGTCCGGTGACGATAATCGCGTCAAAAAAGATTCTGGCGGCGGTTTGGGTAAATGGTTTCACGAGGACTGGAAAGACATAAAGACAGGTGAGGCATGCGGTCGATCGGGTAGTGAAAAATCCAGTCGTCCATATCCTGCTTGTAGGCCCGCTCATGCGGCATCTTCTATGTCCAAGTCCGAAAAACAAACAATGTCTAAGGAAAAAACAAGTCCGACAAGAAGGTCGTGGCCTGTTTCCCCTTCAGGCGCAAAAAAAGGTAAGTAATTATGACTATTTCTCAAACTGGCGTTGTCTGGGACTCAATTACCAAGAATGGCAAGCATGAGCCGTTTGAATTACAGGTTTCGCGTGGTCAAATCACAAATCACCAGCCTGTAGAAATTTTTGGCTATAGCACACAAATTGGCGGAACTGCTCTTGGCCCATTATGGGAAGGTTTGACTCAATCAGGCGGTAATTACACATACCCATCTTCTGCGGGTGTTATTGTTCTTCTCAGCGCATCTGGCGCGACCGATTCTGGTTTGACTGTTCAGGTCAATGGTTTGGATTCAAGTTATAATCTTCTGTCTGAATCTGTCACTTTAAACGGCTCAGGCACGGCAACGACAACCAATTCGTTCTTCCGCATCAATGGTATGTTTGTGACGAATGGCATCAACGCAGGGAACATTACTGGTAAAATTGCAACCGTTCTTTACGCCCAAATCAACGCAGGTGTCGGTCAAACGCAAATGTCGATTTACACCGTGCCAAAGGGTTATTCGTTTTATTTGACATATGTGCAAGGCAACGCAAGCATTGGATTTACATCTAGCAACTATATGATTTTTGCTGAGTATAATAAATTCAATATTGCTAATAGCATCACAGAAAATGGTTATACCTATAACGTGAACGGCAATACGACATTGCTTTCTCAGTCGCCATTTGTTCAAATTTTCAACATTCCATACACGGTTCCTGTGGGCCACCCCGGCGGCACGGATATTCAATTTCAAATGAAGTCTAATACAGGTGGCCCATTTGTTGGTTCAATCTTCGCAGGTGGTTATCTGATCGCTGACGCTACCGCTACGACCTTCTAAGGAGCCAACATGGCTACGAGCGGCACTTACAACTATAATCCGTCGCTTGGCGAACTTACGCTTTATGCGTTTAACCTTGCTGAGATACGCAATACGGCAATAGCACAAGAGCATATGGAATCGGCCCGTATGGCGTCGAATATGCTTTTGGCTAACTGGTCTAACCGTGGCGTAAACCTATGGACGGTGGATCTTCAAACGGTTAACTTTAACCAAACGCCTACCACACTAAGTGCTACAGGTACTGGATCGGTTGCCACACTGACGTTTGCCACGCCAAATACGCCTGTTTACACAGTAGGTACGCAAATTACAGTGTCTGGTGTTACGCCATCGGGCTATAACGGCACTTATACGGTCACTGCATCGTCAAATGGATCTGTTTCTTATGCAAACTCCACAACAGGCGCACAAACAGTAGCGGGAACTATATCGTCTTCTACTCCAGCAGGTACGTATTCGGTTGATCCTAGTACCGTTGTTCTTCTCGACGCTTATGTGGAAACAACAAACAACTCAGCACAACCGATAGACCGTATAATTTTGCCTGTTTCTCGTACGGAATATGCATCATATCCCAATAAGCAACAGACAGGATTCCCAACGGTATTTTGGTTTGATCGTTTAATTAGTTCGTCTCGATCGGCGGGTTCGCCGGGTCCTTCAGTGACTCTCTGGCCTGTTCCGGATGGAACGTCGTCGCAATATTTTAAATACTACCGTGTGCGGCAACTCCAAGATAGTAATTATACGTCTGGCCAAACGGTTGATATACCGTATCTCTGGATGGAAGCCTATGCTTATGCCCTTGGTCATCGTCTTGCCGTTATGTGGAACCCAGAAAAATCCATGATGCTCAAACCATTGGCCGATGAGGCTTATCAGGTTGCGGCCGAGCAAAACGTAGAAACCGCCCAACAGTACATATCCCCGCAAATACAGGGGTACTTTAGGTGAGACCTCACGGCCGTGCCTCAGTATCTATCAGAAACCCAAAGGCGTTTGCTATTTGCGATCGTTGCGGATTTTTGTACAATCACAGTCAATTGCAGTGGCAGTTTGATTATGCAGGCGCTGGCTTAATTAACAAACGTATTCTGGTATGTAGCCCGTGCCTTGATAAACCACAAAATCAATTACGCGCCATCGTTTTGCCTTCAGATCCAACGCCTATCCAAAATTCTCGCGTTCAAGACTATGCTGCGGCCGAAACAACGACAATTGCGGTATCTGCAGGCGCTCCTACGGACCCAACAACGGGTATTCCAATCTATCCAACGGTCAGTTTGATCAACCAAGACGGTTTTACGCCGACAACGCAACCAATTGGTGCGCCTACAGGCTTGGATCAGAACGCTGTACAACCGCAATTTTTATCAACCGCGTACCGCGTAAACGTCAATCCGACATCCGTTTTGGCTAATGGAACAAGCACGGTTACGGTTAATTGCTCATCGCCGCATGGCTTGGCCACCAACGCACAGGTTTCGGTTGAGGGACTGTCTAAAAATGCCGCCGATGGAATGTACAGCGTTACTGTAACCACAGCTACGCAATTCACTTATCAAACAAATAGTGCTATACCATCAGGTAATCTGCTTCAGGGTACGACACTCATTGTCACCGCTCTGGTCGGACTGCCTTATGGCTACACTCAGATACCATTAACTGGGCCGATAACATGAGCAACATTACCGTTACCAACCTCCCAGTTCTAACTTCGTTAAGCGGTTCCGCCCAGCTTATGGTGGTTCAAAATGGCGTGTCATCGAGCGCGACAGCGCAGCAGGTTGCAAACCTCAACGCCAATGGCGGTACTGTAACATCGATCACGGCTCAATCGCCATTGTCTGGCGGCACTATTACCACAACGGGTACGATTGGCTTAAATACAAACAGCATAGACAATACTTACCTCGCCAATATGGCCGCCCGGTCAATCAAGGGTAACAATTCAGCAAGTCCAGCGCAGCCTCAAGATTTAACTGTTGCACAAACAATGACTTTGTTAGGCGCTGCACCTTTAGCGTCTCCTGCATTTACAGGAAATCCAACAGCACCTACACCTGCGTCAAGTGACAATAGCACCTCGTTGGCAACAACAGCTTATGTTAAATCCCTTAATTACGGATTTGGTAGTGTTACATCAATCACGGCTGGAACGGGTCTTTCCGGTGGAACAATTACCACAAGCGGAACGATTGCGATTGCTAATACTGGGGTATCAGCACAGACCTACGGTACGGCATCAACTGTTCCTCGGATAGCAATTAACGCTCAAGGACAAATTACAACCGCCAATAGCGTAACCATTTCTATTACGCCAAGCCAAGTGGTTGGCCTTGGTACGATGGCTACCCAAAACGCTAACGCCGTTGCGATTACAGGCGGAACAATAGACCAAACGGTTATTGGCGGGACTACTGCTGCGGCAGGTACGTTTACCAATCTTACAGCTACTGGAACGGTGTCTATTGGAACAATTAGTTCCGGCACTTGGCAGGGAAATCCTATTGGTATTCTGTATGGCGGCACAGGCGCAACCACAGCGTCAACTGCAAGGGCAAACCTTAGTGCGGCATCTTTAGGTGCAAATAGCGATATTACATCCCTTTCTGGCCTGACCACGCCATTATCTGAAACGCAGGGCGGCACGGGCTATGGATCGTATACGACGGGTGACCTTCTTTATGCTTCGTCATCTTCCACCTTGGCCCGTCTTAATGACGTGGCTACTGGCAATGCTCTTATTTCTGGAGGGGTCGGCGTTGCTCCGTCTTGGGGTAAAATTGGTCTTTCTACTCATGTGACGGGTACGCTTGGAACGGCCAATGGTGGTACGGGCCTTACGTCGTTTACTTCTGGCGGTGCTTTATATGCAACGTCCACGTCTGTTTTTACCACTGGCACATTGCCTGTAGCATCTGGCGGTACGGGAACAACGACATCCACGGGAACTGGTTCCGTAGTGTTGTCAAATTCGCCAACTTTAGTCACTCCGGCTCTTGGTACACCGTCATCAGGCGTTATGACAAACGTAACAGGTCTTCCTTTAACGACGGGTGTTACGGGTACGCTTGGAACGACAAACGGCGGTACCGGTCTTACATCATTTACATCTGGTGGCGCTTTATACGCAACATCTTCTTCCGTTCTTGCATCAGGGACATTGCCAGTATCGGCAGGTGGCACGGGCGTTACAACATCCACGGGAACTGGTTCTGTAGTGTTGTCAAATTCGCCAACACTTCTTACGCCAGCCCTTGGCACACCATCTGCGGCTATCTTAACCAATGCTACAGGCTTGCCGCTCACAACAGGCGTTACTGGCATTCTTCCTGTCGCCAATGGTGGTACGGGTGCGTCTACTCTCAGTGGTTATCTATTTGGTAACGGCACTGGCGCGGTTACGGCATCGGCTACTATTCCTAACGCTGGTCTAACCAATTCATCTATTACGCTTGGAACGACATCTGTATCACTGGGTGCTACAGTGGCTACGTTGTCTGGTTTAACAACGGTTACGGTTACGCAAGACCCAGTTTCCGCGTTGCAGTTGTCCACCAAACAATATGTTGATGGTCAGGTTTCTGCTGTCAGCAATACGACATTCCATACGGCTTCTGCGGCGGCTACTACGGCCAATCTGACTGCCACGTATAACAACGGAACTGCTGGTGTTGGCGCTACGCTTACCAATAGTGGCGCACAGGCCGCTTTTGCTGTTGATGGTTATACTGCATCATTAAATGACCGCATTCTTGTTAAAGACCAAAGCACTGGCGCACAGAACGGTATTTATACCGTCACAACACTTGGTTCTGGTTCAACCAACTGGGTTCTTACCCGTGCAACTGACTTTAACACGGTCGGCACTGGCCCTAATTTTATTGAAACTGGCGCTTCTACATTTGTTAGCGGTGGCACAACATGGGGTTCAACCTCATGGGTTATGAATACGACTGGCACGATTACGGTTGGCACTACATCTCTTGTGTGGGTGCAGACATCTTCTTCCGGTAATATCACCGTATCTGCACCTATCACCAAGACTGGTAATACCATTGGCCTTAGCACCGTTGGTATTTCGTTTGGCGGCACGGGCCAGACAACTGCATCCGCTGCATTCAATGCGCTTTCGCCAATTACCACAACGGGCGACTTAATTATTGGGAACGGCACGAACAGTGCAACCCGCTTGGGCATTGGTACGAATACACAAATCTTAACATCCAACGGCACGACTGCATCTTGGGTCAGCGGCATTAACGGCACGGTGGGCGCAACAACGCCTTCTACGGGTGCGTTTACCTATGTGACCGCCAACGGTTCGCTTGCCAGTGCGCTGAACGCAGGTGCTTATAGTTACGGTACGCTTGGCTATAGCGATACGAATATCTTTGCGTCTTATACCAATAGCGTAAACACCTATAACGAAATGGTGCTTCAAAACACCAATTCCGGCAGCACTGCCTCCACAAACTTTATTGTTTCCAACAACCTTGGTACGTCATCAACGTATTATGGCGAATTGGGGATGAATTCTTCAACATTTGCAGGATCGGGTGCATTTAACGCACCTAATACTGTTTATCTTGATGCGACATCCGCTGACCTTGCTATTGGTACAACGACAAATAATGCTATTCACTTTGTAGTAAATAACGGCGCAACGGATGCCATGACGATTGGCACAAGCGGCGCAATTACTGCGGGTGTTTGGAACGGAACAACTATCGCAACTGGATATGGTGGAACTGGTTTAACCACATTTACAGCAGCCAATAATGCTATTTATTCAACATCTTCATCTGCTTTAACGGCTGGTACATTGCCTGTTTTGGCAGGTGGCACAGGTGTAACAACTTCCACAGGTTCTGGTTCAGTTGTTCTTTCTACGTCGCCAACACTTGTAACTCCAGCACTGGGAACGCCAACTGCGCTTGTGCTAACTAATGCTACGGGTCTTCCTTTAACAACAGGTGTTACTGGAACTTTGGGCGTTGCCAATGGCGGCACGGGTACTTCAACGGCCTTTACCACTGGCTCCGTCGTATTTGCGGGTGCATCTGGCGTTTACAGCCAGAACAATGCTAAGTTCTTCTGGGATAACACCAACAACCGTTTGGGTATTAACACCGCCACACCACAGACGCAGTTGACGGTTGTTTCCAATACACAGACGACCACGCCAACGGCTACGCTCCCTGCGGGTACTGACTTGTACATTGTTGGCGCAAATGCTGCTAATACCCGTATTACGCAAGATGCTTACGGCACTGGCGCTTACGGTGTGTTCACTGCACGTATGGCCCGTGGCACGGCGGCTTCGCCTACTGCGTCGCAGTCTGGTGATACACTGGCTCAGTTTACGGGTCGTGGTTATGGCGCAACTGGATTTGCTACCGCGTCTACGGGACGGTTTGATATTACGGCGGCCGAAAACTTTACGGATACGGCGCAGGGTACATATGCGTCTGTATTTACAACCGCCACTGGCGCAAACTCGCCAACGGAAGCCTTCCGCTTTGGCCCTGCGGGTCAGTTAGGCATTGGTGGCGCTACATACGGCACGTCCGGTCAGTTCTTAACGTCTGGTGGCGCGTCTGCCGCTCCATCTTGGACGACGGTTACGCTTGCAACGCTTGGCGGCGTGGTTCCTGTAGCCTCTGGCGGCACAAACATCACGTCCTACACGGTTGGCGATCTTCTGTACGCTTCTGCTTCTACAACGCTATCCAAACTGGCTGACGTTGCTACGGGATCAGTTCTTGTGTCCGGCGGCGTTGGTGTCGCTCCTGCATGGTCTAATTCGCCTACGGTTACGGCTTTAACAACGGGCAGTGTCAGCAATAGCGGTAACGAGACGTTTACTGGAACTGGTGCGCGTATTCTTGGTGATTTTACCAACGCAACCATCACAAATCGTCTGGCTTTCCAAACAAGTACAACCAACGGCACAACGGGCATTTATGCGCTGCCTAACGGCACATCCACGGCTGCTTCTTGGCAAGCAACCAATGCCGCTAATCCTACCAACGCATCCAAAATTTTGATTGCGACGAACGGCTCCACAGACGTTCAGTTGGTGTCGGGTATCAACGGCACGGGTACGTATTTGCCGCTATCGTTCTACACAAACGGTACGCAAGCCGCCCAACTTGATATTTCAGCAAGTCCTGTCTTTATTTTGGGCCGTGGTGATGCGGGTGCTACGCCAAGTGCTTCTATTATCCGTTCGCCAAACGGCACGGGAACCAACATCACTGGCGGTAATTTATCGCTATATGCAGGTAACGGCACAGGCACGGGCGGCTCTGGATACATTGATTTCCAAGTTGCCCCAGTTGGATCAACAGGCACTACAGCCAATACGCTTGCATCTGCGATGCGTATCGACACCAGCGGCAACGTAGGCATTGGGACGACTTCGCCAAGCACAATACTGCAAGTTTCAAAAGCAAGCACATCAACGACAGTTGGTTCTTCAACTGCGGTAGTTAGTGTTGTCAATTCGCAAAGTTCGGCTCTTGGGGAAACTTCCGGCATTGAATTTTTTAATAGGAACGGCAGTGGTAGCGCGAAGCTAGCTGGTGTATACGGTTTTTACGAAAGTTACAATGCAACAGGTTACGCTGGCTCTCTCGTTTTCGCAACGGAGTCCGCTGGGTCATCAAACGTTACCGAACGTATGCGCATCGATTCCTCCGGCAATCTGCTGGTGGGGACGACGACCACTACTTCGGCCTCAATCGTATTTCCAACTTTAGTGGTTAATGGCGCTCCTTTTTCAAAAGGAAGTGCAGCTGGGTATTTTTGGGAAAACAGAAGTTCCGCTGCAACATCCACTACAAACTGGTACGGTTGGTATACAACCAGCAACGTGATTTACCTTTATAATGGTTCAGCAAACATAGCATCCGTTAATACAGCCAATGGTACTTATACCGCGCTATCTGACGTAAATAGGAAAAAAGATTTTGAACCATCAGCTATCGGGTTGGATGCTATTCTTCAGTTAAAGCCAACTCTTTATCGGATGAAAGATGCTGATGAGGATAGCCCAAAAGAACTTGGTTTTATTGCTCAAGAAGTTAAAGATTACATACCACAAGCGTATGTTGAGCATACTTCTATTGATGCTTCCGACAAAGAAAGCACATATATTGGTCTTAACGATAGGCCAATTGTTGCTGCTCTTGTGAAAGCCATCCAAGAACTTAAAGCTGAATTTGACGCATATAAGGCCGCGCACCCATGACCGATTACCAAACCCTTATAGACATAGTTGGCGGTGCAATCCTGACGGTGGCGGGGTGGTTCCTGCGTGAACTATGGGGCGCAGTCAAAGAACTGCAACGTGATTTGAATAAACTGGAAGCCAATATGCCAAAGGAATATGTCCTGAAGGTGGATTTGGACCAGAGAATGAAGCATATTGAGGATATGTTCCAACGTATCTACGACAAACTTGACAATAAGGCGGACAAACCATGAGTACGACAACCAATACGGGTTTAAATAAGCCGGATTATAACAGCACCGTACCTACTTGGGATCAGCCTCTCAATTATAATGAAACAATTTTGGATTCCATTTTTGGGAATACAACTTCTATCGCCATGCCTACGGGCGCTACCAGCACGACCACGTTGACCGGACCCGCATCGTCGGGATCTCTTGGTCAAACGCAATCTATGCGTATTCTTTTAACGGGTGCCTTGTCCGCCAATCAGTATCTTCAAATTCCGGCAGGTATTGGCGGTCGTTGGATTGTATACAATACCTGCACAGGTACATCAAACGTGTACATTACGTCTGGTGGTGGCGGAACGAGTGTTGTTGCTCCACAAAGTTACAATGTATCCATCTATTCTGATGGCACAAACATTCGTTATACCGATGATGGTTTGACTAATAATTTTTCTACGTTGACGGTGCTAGGCAACACGTATTTGGCGACCCAATCGGGGAGTGTCGGGATTGGTACAACTTCGCCAGCAAAGCAGCTAGAAGTAAAAAATACAACGGGAACCAGCATTCAAGTTACCGGAACCGCGACGACAAGTTCATACCCCGGATTTATTATTAGTTCTGGAACCCAATCCGTTTTCACAATGTCGCAAAGCGCCAGTGATGGGACTGGTTATGTTTCTAACGCAGCTGCGGCTCCAATTGTTTTTCAAACATCAAATACAGAACGCGCCCGTATCGACTCCTCCGGCAATCTGCTGGTGGGGACGACAAGCACGTACGGTAAACTTTCAGTTTCGGTTGGAACTAATCGCAATTTTGGTGTTACAACACCAGAGGTTCTATCTACTGGTATAAAAATACAGTCATTAAATGACGCTGGTAACGCTAATCAAGGCATAGAAATAAGAGGCGGTCCCATAGCCTTTTTTTACAATGCATCAGAATCTATGCGTATTGACACATCTGGTAATCTTAACGTTAATGGAGCAGTTACGGCCCCGTCCGGCTATTTTAGTAGCGGCGTTCAGGGTACAACAATAGCAAGTCAAGGTTATGGTGTTAGGGTTGTTGCTGGTTCAGGAGATACAGCAGGTCTTATTCAATTCACAAATAATGCAATTAGTGCTCAGTGGTCATCTATTTCATCCACCAATGGCGTTATAAATCTTAATTCTACAACCACTAATGCAAATGCAATAAATGCAAGTTCTGTTAATGCAACATCTTATTCCGGTGGTCTTGTAACTTCTGTAGCGGCGGGTTCTGGGATTAGTGTTTCTGCTAATCAGGGCGCTGTGACTATTACATCAGCAGGTATTGGCATTAATCAATCATGGCAAAATGTTTCCCGTGCTCTTGGTTCAACATATACAAATTCAACTGGTAGTCCAATTATGGTCATTGTTTCGGTTGCCTCAGGAGCCGGTAATTATCAAACCTTAAGCGCCAATGTAAATGGCACTTCATTTTTAATTGGCCAAGATGCAAATAGTGGTGGCGCTACTTATTGCACGGGAACTTTTGTTGTTCCAAATGGGCATTATTATATTGTTACAGGAACAGGCGGCGCGGGTCTTCAACAGTGGGTTGAATTACGTTGATGAATTTTACTTGGACGTTTCCCCAATTCATTGTCAATCCAACATCTAATGGCCTGACCAATGTGGTTACGGCAATCAACTGGGTTTGCACGGGGACTGACGGCACATATACGTCATCCATGTCTGGCACAGTTCAATTAGGGTCGCCTAACCCCGCTGAATTTGTGCCGTATGCTGACATCACACAAGCAATGGCGTATGCGTGGGTGGCGCAAAGTATAAGTATAATTGGCGTGGAAAATCAGATTGCCATGCAAGTAAATGATCTTTCCAAACCCGTTATCCAAACGCAAGCGCCACCCTACTGAGGTTACCATGGATCCATTTACCCTGATTGCTGGCGCAACCGCGATATATAACTCAATCAAGTCCGCAGTTGATGCTGGTCAGGATATGATGGCGACCGCCGAGAAGGTAAGCAATCTCTTTGGTAAAGTGGGCCAGATTGTTACGATCGCGTCAACGCCGCGCAAAAAGAAACTATTCCAATCGCAAGCTGAATTTGAGGCCGAGGCGGTTAAGATATACGCCATTAAAGCCAAAGCCCTTGATATGCAGCTTCAGGTAAAAAACTTGTTTGTTGGTCAATATGGCCCTGCAGCGTGGGAAGGCATTCAACGGCAAGTGATTGAAATGCGTAAAGAAGCGGCTCGTCAGGCTGCGGCCGCGTTAAAGGAGCAAGAAGAGAACCGAAAGGATTTGATTATGGTTAGCAGCATAGTCGGTTTTCTGGTATTGGGTATTGCTGCAATTGGTATTTTTCTCATGATAACGGTGAAATGACATGGACATTCTTAAAACTTTTGGACCATTGATTGGTTCAGTTGCACCTACCATCGCTACCGCTCTTGGTGGTCCAGTCGCAGGTATGGCGGTCAAGGCTCTATCTGGTGCATTGTTTGGCCACGAAAACGGCACGGAAGAAGACATTCAGGCAGCCTTGGCTAACCCAACTGGTGATCAGCTTGCCGCCCTAAAAAAGATTGATGCCGATTTCAAAACTCAAATGAAGTCGTTGGACATTGATCTTGAGCGTATTGCCGCGGATGACCGTGCTTCGGCCCGTCAAATGCAGATTGCAACACATGATTGGACGCCTCGCGCCATTGCCATTGTTGTGATTGTTGCTTGGGTGTTTATTCAGTGGCATTTGCTGAACAATACGATCCCCGCCGATATGCGCGAACTGGTTGCCCGTGTCCTTGGTACGCTCGATGCGGCTTTAACCTTGGTTCTTTCTTATTATTTTGGCGCTTCTCATCAGCACACTTCTCCTCCAAAGGACGCACCGTGAAAGACAATTGGGAAAAGTGCTTTGCCCTCGTCCTTAAAAACGAAGGTGGTTACGTTGATAACCCTGCCGATCCCGGCGGGGCGACCAACCTTGGCTGCACTAAAGCAGTTTGGGAACAGTATGTTGGACATTCGGTGACCAAGGACGATATCAAGGCGCTAACGCCCAACGACGTCATGCCCCTGTACAAAGCCAAGTATTGGGATACAATTAAGGGCGACGATTTGCCGGAAGGCGTGGATTATGCCGTCTTCGATTTTGCCATCAACTCGGGGCCGTCCCGCGCTGCAAAAACCCTTCAGTCGGTACTCAGTACCAATCCAGACGGACAAATCGGCCCCGCCACGCTACGCGCTCTTGAAACGTCAAACCCTCGTGAAGTTGCTACAGCGGTATGCGAAGCCCGATTAGCGTTCTTACAATCATTGCCGACTTATGGTACATTCGGAAAAGGCTGGTCCCGTCGGGTGTCAGAGGTTGAGCAAACCGCATTTAACATGGTGTAAACATGGATTATAACACCTACGTCCAGCAAATAGCGACAATGGCGGTTATCCCGACAACGGATACCAACTATCAAATCATTTTGCCTCAAATGATTAATTACGCAGAACTGCGGATGCAGCGTGATCTTGACTTCTTGTCAACACAAATTAGCAATTCATCTTATTCTTTTACGTCCGGCAATAACACTTTAACAATACCAACGTCCGCATTTGTGGTTGTGCAAACTTTTGAAGTTATTGACGGTTCAACCAATTCATCGCCTTTATTGCCAGTGGGCAAAGAGTATATCCAAAACGTCTATGGTACGGGGTCCAGTCAGGGTTTGCCTCAATATTTTGCCGTTTATGGCGGTGATTCGGCCACGACTGGTTTGACTAGTCAGAATATAATTGTTGGGCCAACGCCTGATTCAAATTATTCTGTCCGCCTTACTGGTACTGTACGTTCCGCGCCGCTGTCGGCTACAAACACCACGACATACATTTCTGTTTATTTGCCTGATATGTTTATTATGGCTTCAATGATTTACATTTCCGCATATCAACGCAACTTCGGCCGTCAATCGGACGATCCGCAAATGGCCCAATCTTATGAGGGGCAATATCAGGCTTTGCTTCGTTCTGCCTTGATTGAAGAAAACCGGAAAAAGTTTGAAGCTGCAGCGTGGACCTCTTATTCGCCTGCCCCTGCCGCATCGCCTACGAGGTAATCCATGCCTCATAATACGATCAAGCTGAAACCCGGCGTAGAAACAAATACAACACCTGCGTTGAATGAGGCGGCATATTCATCGTCTCAGCTTGTTCGGTTTTTGCCTGAACGAAACGGTTATGGTTTGGCACAAAAACTTGGCGGTTGGGTTGCTTATTTTAACTCTGCTATTAACTCAAAAATCCGTGCCTTAAAAGGTTGGGCAGACCTTAACGCCGTAAACCACCTTGGTATTGGCGCTGAATCTTCTTTAAATGTGTTAACGGGTGGCAATCTAATTAACATAACGCCGCAAACAACTGTTACCAATTCAACGCCTAATTTCACGGCAACAAATGGATCAAACGTCATTCAAGTTGTTGATTATGGTCTTGTTGCTTCAACTTTAGATTACGTCAATTACGTTACGCCCGTTGCGGTTGGTGGGTTGGTTTTAAACGGGCCTTACCCTGTTTATTCATCTTCTTCTGCCGTAAGTGCCGCAACAAGCACCACAAGTGGAAACGGTACGACAGCAACAATTACATTTCCCGCACAATCCGTAGCTCCCGTTTTAGGCTCAATAATTTCAATAAGCGGCGTTACACCATTAGCTTACAATGGTAATTGGACCGTTACGGCGTCATCTACAACATCTGTGTCTTTTGCAAGCACGGCTACGGGATCGCAAACCGTTTCTGGGACAATTCAATACGGATCAAATTATTCAATTCTTGCATCCAACAATGCATTTGCCGCACCCTATACGCCCGGCGTTTCTTATTATTTTACCACGACATCCGGATCTCAAACGGTAACTTGTACGCTAGCCAATCATGGCTATAGCGTTGGAAATCAATTTTATATCGGTGTTTCAACAACAGTTGGCGGCATTACGCTATCTGGTCTTTATACCGTTTCCTCAGTTACATCGACAAGCGTATTTACTTTTTCGGCACAAAATACGGCAACATCCGGAGCAAGCGCGTATATCAATAGTGGAAACATTCAATCAACATTTTATATTGCTTTAGGACCACAACCTACGCGTACTGGATTTGGTGTCGGCGGATATGGTACTGGCGGTTTTGGTGTTGGTACGTTGCAAATATCTGTACCGGGTACATCTATTTCTGCAACCGATTGGACACTTGATAACTTTGGTCAAGATTTAATTGCCTGTCCCGCAGGTGGTGCAATCTATTATTGGGATCCAAGCGGACAACTTCAAACAGGTCAAATTGTTGGCGGAAATGCACCTCTTGTTAATAGCGGTATTTTCGTTGCTATGCCTGAGCGCCAAGTAATAGCTTATGGCTCGTCGTTTACGCTATCTCCGGATCCGCTTCTTATTCGTTGGTCTGATATTGGGGACTTTACTCAATGGGCCGCAACACCGACGAATCAAGCAGGGTCTTATCGCATCCCAACGGGTTCTAAGATAGTTGCTGGTATCCAAGGTCCGCAACAGGGTCTTTTATGGACTGACTTAGACCTTTGGGCAATGCAGTACATCGGGCCTCCGTTTGTTTACGGGTTCAACAAAATTGGTTCAAACTGCGGCGCAATATCAAGGCACTGCACAGGTCAATTGAATGGTGCTATCTATTGGATGTCGCAGAAACAATTTTTTATGAGCATGGGGTCTGGGCCTCAATCTATTCCATGCCCTGTCTGGGACGTGATTTTTCAGAATATCAATACATCATATCTTTATAAGGTTGCTTGTGGCGTAAACAGTCAGTTTAATGAAATTACATGGTATTATCCATCTGCCTCGTCCACCGAGAACGATAGCTATGTTAAATACAATACGGTTCTCCAACAGTGGGACTACGGTACTCTTGGGCGTACTGCTTGGATTGACCAATCTGTTCTTGGGCCTCCCATTGGTGCTGGGTCTGATAATTACTTATATCAGCACGAAGTAGGTAATGACGCCGCCGTTGGAACACAAACAACAGCCATGTTGTCATCGTTTCAAACGGGTTATTTTGAACTTAACGAGGCCGACAACTTAATCTTTATCGATCAAATTTGGCCGGATATGAAGTGGGGTACGTATTCTGGTAATCCAAATGCTACTGTGCAAATTACGTTTTATGCAACCAATTACCCCAGCGATACACCAGTGGCATACGGCCCGTATACGATGACGCAAGCGACTGAGTATATATCTGTTCGAATTAGGGCGCGTCTTATGGCGTTTAATATATCGTCCAACGACGTTGGTACGTTCTGGCGTTTGGGTGCAATCAGATACCGATATCAGATTGACGGGAGGTTCTAGTGGCATCACTTGACGATATTCTTACCACACAAAAAAACGGTGTGCAGGGCATCAATGCTCTTAATCACACAACACAAAACATTGCTGGTACTGTTAATACATACGAAATTAGCGCGACAACGTATTTTGCAACGACAATTGGCTGGGTTGCTAAAGTAAGTGTTATTGTCGCGGGTTCCACCACTGGTGCCATATACGATGCCAATTCTATTGGAACTGCCGTAACGGGCTTTAGACTTGCTATCATACCTAACACAGTTGGTATTTACACCATTAATATGCCCGTTAATAAGGGTATTGTTATCACCCCCGGCACAGGCATGATTGTTGCCGTATCGTATAGTTGAGGTCGTCATGCCATTAGCACACGGTAAATCCCAAAAGACGATTAGTAAGAATATAAGTGAAATGACCCGTGCGGGTCATCCGCATGATCAGGCGGTAGCGGCTGCGCTTAATATGGCCCGATCGGGAAAAGCAGAGGGTGGTCCTAATCAATTTACAGAAACAAGAACAGGCCCATTAGATTATCGTAAACCTGATATAAATATTCCACAAATTGAATACCCTATGCATGCCGAGTTAACCCACAAGGGTCCAATCCATAGTCCAGTTGCGGGGCGTACCGACCATCTGCCAACCAAACTTGATTCGGGGTCATATGTCATCCCAGCCGATATCATATCGTCCATGGGCGAAGGCAACACAATGGCGGGGTTTAAGATTGCTCGGCGTATGTTTTCAGGAAAACCCTATAGCCAACAAAAACAACCTTATTCCTTAGAAGGAATGCCATATGCCCAAGGAAAACCCTACGGTGCTCGAGCATCAGGCGGCCGCGCTCCTGTTGAAGTAGTGGTTGCGGGTGGAGAATATGTTATAACGCCAGAAGAAGTGACCCAGTTAGGCGGGGGTGATATTGACCATGGGCATGAAATCCTTGATCATTTTGTTACTGGATATCGTAAAAAAACCATAGAAACGCTTAAAAAGTTACCCGGACCTAAGAGGGATTAATGGCCGAAGAACTTAAAATACGACTTGGAACACCCGAAGACGAATCAGCAATGCTAGACCTTGCCCTACGGGCGTGGGAAGAAAACGGCATCAAGGGTGTCAACCCTGAAAAAATGCTCGGTATGATCAAACCCGCTTTATATCTTTGGCAGGGGCTTGTTGGCATCATTGGTAAGACCGGTGAAAAGATTGAAGGAGCAGTCCTTCTAAGAACGTCTCAGATGTGGTATTCTGACGAATGGATGCTTGAGGAAAAAGCTATATTTGTCGATCCTGAGTTCCGCAGCGCAAAAGGTGGACGTGCGCGTAAGCTATGTGAGTTTTCCAAGAAGGTGGCCGATGATCTGGGGATACCCCTCATTATTGGCGTTCTTTCTAACCACCGTACTGAGGCAAAGGTCCGCCTGTACGAACGTCAATTTGGGCCTCCTGCGGGGGCTTTTTTCTTATACAATGTCCAAACAGGACACGATGAGCACGTAACGGAGCACTAAAATGGGCGGCAAAACCGGAACCACTACCCAGCAAACAAGCATACCTTCTGAGGTACTGGCTCGGTATAACTCGGTCAATGCTCAGGCCCAACAGGCCGCCACACAACCATTTCAACAATATAGCACAGACCCTAACGCTTTTGTTGCACCTTTAAACGAGCAACAGCAGGCTGGCATCAGCAACATCAATCAATATGCAAATGCTGCCCAGCCGGGTTACCAAGCAGGTTATGGGGCGACCAATGCTGCAATGCAAGCCATTCAAGGGGGGCAAAATGTAGCGCAACCCTACTTCCAAGGCGCGCAAACGATGGCCGCTGGCGTTTTGCCACAATATCAACAAGCCGCCGGACTTGCTAACGCAGCAATGGACCCGTTGCAACAAGCTACTTATGCTGCGCAGCCTTCTTATCAAACTGCCCAAGCTAAAACTATGGGAGCTGCCAATCAATTAGGTGATATCTCTCAAGGTTATAATGCCCAAAATTATCAACAAGGCGTTCAAGGATATATGAACCCTTATTTGCAAAATGCGATGGGTTCAACTGCCGCAATGCTGCAAAACCAAAACCAACAACAACAACAGCAATTACAGGGTAATGCAATTAGCCAAGGCGCTTTTGGTGGTGACCGCGGAAACATTGCTCAAGCGGCTCTTATGGGTCAGCAAAACCTTGCCATGGGGCAAACTCTTGGTCAGATGGCAAATCAAGGCTACCAACAGTCTGCTCAAAATTATATGTCAGGTCTTGGACAACAAGCTAATATTGCTGCGCAGCAAGGCGCTTTGGCAAATCAATACGGGCAGCTTGGCGGCCAAGCCCAACAGGCTCTCATTAATGCCGGTCTCGCTCAATCTCAAGGTGCTGGCAACATTGCAAATATTGCTGGTCAAGGAATGGCGGGCGCTAGCCAATATGGTGCTTTGGGAACAGCCGCGCAAAATGCCGCACTGCAAGGTGTTCCTCTTTCATTGGCAGCGGGCGCTCAATACGGTCAACTTGGTGCAGGCGCTCAACAGGCAGGATTGCAAGGCGCTCAGGCGCAACTTGGTGCAGGTACACTTGGTCAGCAAACAACTCAGGCAGGCAAAACGGCCCTGTATAACCAATTCCTTCAGCAGCAGGCATATCCATTCCAAGTGGCACAGTTCTTGGCCAATATTGCAGAGGGTACGGGTGCTCTTTCTGGGTCTAACACAGTTACGCAACAACCAATGTCCTTTTTCTCCGATCGTCGCTTGAAAGAAGATATTAAAAAGATTGGCACGGCTTATAACGGCCTCCCAATTTATACCTTTAAATATAAGGGCGATGACAGCGAACAAACTCATATTGGTTTTATGGCCGATGAGGTTGAGAAAAAACATCCAGAAGCCGTTGGTTTGTCAGGTGGTTATAAGACAGTTGATTATGCTCGTGCAGCCCGTTCTCAAGGTGGATTGGTTGGCCCAGAACACGAGTTTGAAGGATACAATGTAGGTGGTCGTGAACATCATCGGTATGGAAGTTCTGTAGGTTCCGATTACGATCCATATGATCCTAACAGCATTCAAAATATTATTAACCGCCAACAAGGTATCTACGCAAATCTTGATACCCATCATGTTCCGGTCGCTCGTAATTTGTCAGGGGGAATTGGTAAAAGCGGACGTGTGCCTGAAGGAAATCTTCCTGTAGGTGGATTAAGAGGTCCCGGTTCAACACCTGCATTGCCACCAAGCGCCTTGGAAGAAGGACTTAGCGCGGTAGATCGTGCTCAAAAACTTACTAAGGCTTTTGAAGCTGGTAATGCAGCGTTTACAAAAGGAACGGATTGGCTAAAGCAGCAAAATCCCGCTCTGTTTAATCCATTGCCTAATAATCCTGCACCAGCGGGAACGCCGATGCCCCCCGATCGTCAACCTCTTTCTGATGCGCCAATAGCAGATGCAGACGTATCTCAAAATTCACGCGGCGGTCGTACGGGTTATGCTTTAAATGGTTCGGTGTCTGAACCTACGCCAGAGGGATTGTATTCTGAAGATCCACAAGGTGGATTAGCTATTCCCGATGAGAACAAAGGTGACAAATATAAATTGTTGCAACAGTCTCAGTTGCCGGGAACAATGCAGGATCCGACTGCTAAAGATCTTATGACATTTATGGCGATGCTTCCTAAAGCATATGGCGGTCGTACGGGTTATGCTGACAAAGGTGCTGTTGAACCTGACGACGTACTTCAAAAGTATGGTCCTGTCATTGGCGGTATTGAAAGCAGCAATAAGTATGATGCCCTTGGCCCAGTAACAAAATCTGGCGATCGTGCATATGGCAAATATCAAGTCATGGGCGCAAACATACCTTCTTGGACCAAAGAGGCCCTTGGAAAACCTATGACACCAGAAGAGTTCCTGTCTGACACCTCTGCTCAGGACAAGGTATTTTCACATCATTTTGGTAAAGCCCTAAATCAGTATGGAACGCCAGAAGATGCTGCATCGGTATGGTTCTCTGGTAAACCAAGGAGCCTTGCAGGTAATGCAAAAGACCAGCTTGGAACAACCGTTCCTTCGTACATAAGTAAATTTAATGCGGGCCTTGGCGCTGGATCACAGGATAATACGCAGGCCCCACAAAGAACCGCTGGTCTTGTTCCACAAGATAACCCAGCCGACGTTCCTGTTGCTAATGCAGTTCCAACAGCCACGGCACCAGATACAACAGGTGGTAAGTTTGCTGTTCCTAAACCAGATGATCAAGCCGCCCCCGATCAAGAAGGTGGACTTGTGCCGAGGCCACAACCATATCTTCCTAATCAGGCAGCAAATCCTCCGGGTGCGTTTGACTATCTTGCCAACAAGTTAGGTATTCCAAAAGAACTTCAAGATTCTACGTTCTGGGGTACGATTGCAACGGGTTTAGGCACTATGGCAAGTTCCCGTAGTCCATTCCTCGGTGCTGCTGCTCTTGAAGGTCTTGCAGGCGCTGCTTCCGCATATCCGCAATTGCAACGTAGCAAGGCAGAAACTGAAGCCACACGCGCAGCAGCCGTTTCCACCATTTCTAACATTCCGAAAAACCTTGTGGTTCGCGTTAACGGTGTTGATAGCGTTGTTGGTATTGATACCAAGACTGGCCTTATGGGTCTTTACAACATTCAGGATGCTAATAGGTTATCTGCAGATGGCTCTATATCCGTTGATCCTCGGGTTACGGCAGAATATCTCAAGGCCCATCCAGAAGTTGCTAAACAGCAAGAACAACGTGTTGAAGGAGCACCGGTTAATACGCCTCCAATTGCGTTGACCTCAGACGAACGAAACGCTGCTTTGGATGCTACCAAGGACGTAGGCGGATTGGATGAAAACCAAAGAAATAAAATTATGCAGCGGGATATTTTCGGAAACCAAGCCGCAGAGGCAAACAACGTTAGAGCGGCGCAACCAAATATTCGTTCGTTAGGTTTTGCTCTTTCCGGTCTTGATCCCAACAGTGCTATTGGTGCTGGTTGGTACGGTCCTCGTGCATCAGAAATTGGTCAGCAAATAAATTATCTTGCTCACGCGGCTGGATATAAAGGTGATCTGGTATCTGACCAAGATTTAACAAATGCTCAAGAGGCGGGCAAGGTTACTGCTCTACTTCAAGGTCAGGCGGCCCAAGCACTGGATCAAACATCTTACGCAGCCCTGCAATCCATGTTGGCTCGTTTCCCAACGTTGGCCAATACACCTAACGGCAGAAAAGAATTAATGGCCGACATTATGGCGCTGCAACAACGTGAATTGGATAAACAAGACTACTTCCGTCAATGGCAAGATGCTGCAAAGGGTCAGGCAGGTGCTTACGGCGGTGGAAACCAAGTTCGTTATACAGGCGAACAAGCACTCGAGAACTTTAATAAACACTACAGCGCCGCTTATTATGATGCTGAGAAAAACGTTCTTAAACGTATGTTTGATGAAAAAACAAACCGTAAGGACGCTAACGGACGTTATAGAAACTATTACAACGTTCTATCCAGCGGAGATGCTGCTGCCTTAACTCCTGACGATATATCGGCTCTTGCCCAAAAATATGGCGCTCCAGTGCTTCGTTATTTCAACGTCAATAAATAAGGATGTGCCATGTCTGATCCAGCCGCATTAAGTGACGCACCTGTTGAACAACAACAAGACCCAGTTACGATGGGCAGGGGTCAATATTATTCTGGCGTATTAAAAAACCTTGGTCCTAGTTTTATTGAAAATTTAGCTGGTACGGCTCACGCATTGGCCCCTTGGAACTGGGGTGAAACTGCTTCTAATGTAGGTGAAGTAGCAAAGGGCGCATATTCAAAAGCAAAAGATATCATCGCTCCCGAAACAACATCTTCGTTTAACGAGGGCATGGAAAAAGCCAATCAACGGATAAAAGACCAAGCCGTTTTAAATGCAGTTGTTAAGCCTTTCTCATCTTGGGAAAACGTTCAACGCACTATGTATAACGATCCGTTTTCGGTTTTAAGTGTAGCGGCAATTCCGTTTACTGAAGGCGGTTCCATGTTGGGGAACGCAAGTAAAATAGGAAAAGTGGCAAGGTTAGCAGGAACTGTTATGGATCCCACTAAAACCGTTGTTCAAGGTGTTTCAGGAATTTCCAATCTGGGTAGAAAGGCAGCACAAACAGCAGCATCCGCTGCAACGGGTGAACCCTATTCCGCATTTGAAACAGCTTATCAAGCTGGCAAAACAGCAGGACAACCGGGAAGAGATGCTCGCACCGTTTTTAATGCCTATGCTACGGGTAAAACTCAAATTCCAGTTACGGATTGGGCTGGGCATGAATTAGAACCATATGCTGTTGCCGGTGAACAAATTAGGCCATTTATTGCTAACGGAACTGTACAGCGTATGATTGAGGGTGGTGGCGGTTTAACCAATCTTGGTATTGCTGGATATCATCTTATGAATGGTAATCCCGGAAGAGCCGCTTTTCATTTAGCTGGTATTCCTGCTCAAATGGCTCTTCAATCTCCTCGTTTTATGGGCAACGCTGCATACTATTCCGGACGAGCAGTTGGATCTCCTGTAGCATCAGCGGTATCAACCGCTACAAAGGTGGCCTCTCCTTTTGAACAAGCTATGAATACTGCCTACACCGACGTACGTAAAAATGAGGCTGCACAACACCCCTCTGATCAACCTCAACAAGCAACCCAGCCTCTTGCAGATGCACCACCAGAAGATCAACAAAAACCAAAAGCAACCCTTCCTGATTATTTTAAAGCGCAGGATTTGGCTATTGCTCACGGCACCAAGATTGACGAAGAACTTGCTGGTATGGGCGTAGAACCGCTTCCTCGTGCATCCGGTGGACGTGCAAATCAATCCGCAATATCTAAAGCCAATGACTTGATTGGTATGGTAGATAAGATTAGAAAAGAACAAGGCAATGAAACAAAGCCTTTACTAAACTTGGACGACAATACCGTCGCCAAGGCACTCGCAGTAGCTAACAGGGGTATATAATGGAAATTACGCTTAAATTAACCGTGGATGAAGTGAACATCGTTCTTGCAGGTCTTGGCAAATTGCCATTGGAAGCCGTAATTAATGTTTTTGAAAATATTAAAGTGCAAGCGCAGCCTCAAATCCAGTCTGCCGCACCTGCACCTGTTACAGAATCTCCTACAGAATAATCTATTGCCCTACAGTAAAATTATCGTAGGACAATCTGCGAATGACGTAGCCGGACTTCTTTGCTGAATATCTGGCTATGTCAAACGAATCCCATTCTCCGGTTATCCACATAACCATCATGGCAAAAATCATACTGTCACCATAGTAAGCCACGATGTCATTGTTAGGATCAAAGTCCGCCATGCGTTCGGCTATACGTCCCTCAAAATCAGGAATGTAATTGTCGGTAGCAAGGTTATCAAACATTGGCCGATCGCAGACGTAAACAGTTTCGTTTGCCAATTGAGCCAGTTCGTCAGGATTCAATTTGAAAGACGGGTTGCAGACAAATACTCGCTCGTATTTCCTCATAATCTTCTTCTTCCTCTGGTTCTAATTCTATCCAAAAATCCCATAGGGGATGGTCCCGTCTCATAAGGCGAATTTCCCGTGTCAATGAATCAAAATCAATATCTCTATCAACGACACGGGATCGTGCATGTGGGTCAACTCTTGATCTGCCCAGTAGTTGGTACATCGCCTTTGTCACCAGTTGGTTTGGGAACCTCAGTATAGTCTCTTCTTCTTACACACATCAATCACCTTTTTGTTCGAGAGCGGCATTTGCAATGTCTTTGCTATCCGCATTGTATTGAGATTTGGAAATACGTTCTAATGCCGAACGATACCACTCATTTTCTTTCCGCAACCGAACCATTTCGGAAACGGTTACATCATCCGCATGACGGTCAGAAGGGGCGTATGGACCCAACCAGCGTAGATTAGCCAATTCCCGTTTACTTTGAAAGCCTGTCATCTTGTTTTTTGTCCCATGAAAAGGTTGGTAGGGTTATTTTCATTCGGGTTTCTTCGCCCCCTTGGGCCTGTTTAATCTTTTGAATACGAGAGGCGTGTTTGGCCAGTTCAATCTTCAGTTTATGTTCTTTGGTTTTACTGTCCGTCATTTTTCATAGCCTCCTCAAGATCCATAGTAACGGTAGGCATATTGACCAAGCATGATTCGGTCCCCAACTGGCCGTACCCTACAATATCATCCCAATGGTCACGATAGTTATAATCCCCGTGAAGCACTCGAGATATCTTGACCGCTATCATTTCAAGGGCTTCTTTCTGCCCATCGTTCAGTACGTCCCAGTTTTTGCCAGACTTTAAATAGTCTTTAAGCCCTTGGCTAAATCCAGACTGTTCCCGGTAAACCCCATGGGTCCGTTGGCGTTTGGTAATAATCATTTCAATCTTCTCCATAGTATTTGATGTAGGCGTGTTCAATTCCGTGCTCACTGAATAATTCTCCGATATATCGACGAAGCTGAACCACTTCTTCCTTGAGTCTTTCATTTTCAATCCTGTATTTTTCGAACTCCTTCATGGCCCACTTAAACCGCATGTCAGCCGCCAGTAGTTCATCGTGGAGTTCCGTGTCTTTCATTTGCCCCTCAATATATCAATCGCTGCCTTAAAACGCTCAAGGGTGCTCATTGGAGGACGGGTTTCAATTGCATTGATAATGCGTTTGCATTCTGCTTCTAGAATCTTGGTGCCATAAAAGTCCAACCGTAAATTTACGGCATCAGAGAACGCCTGCGACTTAATAAAGTGGTTAAACTCAGAACTGATATACCTGTACAAGTCCCGTTCACGAGAAGCCATCATGCCACCCATGGAAGACAACAAGTCCTTCTCCAATACCTTTAACGGGTCTTCCTTAGCGGCCATTGAAGAAATTATTTCTTTAACTTTTTTGGAAGGCCTACCGCGTCTTGGTTTTGCAAGGTCTATGCTTTCAATTTTCTTTCTTTGTTCATGTAACAATTTCATGCTTTTGCTAATTTTCATTTTTGTTTCTTCCGATAGATTACGCATTTTATTTCTCCATAATTGCTGATTGAATACGTTCTTCAAGACGATCGCTTAAAGCAGGGACTATCTTTTTCCAAAGGATCATAGGCGACATGGAATTATTGGTATGACGAAACTCATCCTCAAAGACATCAATTCCAATGCTACATATTTTCCAATTGAAAGCATTTGTATATTCTACTGTTACTTGACCCCGCACATATAGTTCAACAGAATCAATATCCACCGCATCGTTGACTTCTACGTCAACCGTTCTCATTTAAACATCTCCTTATGTAATACATGATCTTGTGGCAAACCATTAATTAAATTTGTTTTCACACCATAAGCGGAGTGTTCTGCTTTTCCTCCTCTGATTTTGTAAACAAAAGCCTCAATATGGTAACCTTGAGACGACCAATACTGATATATGTTACGGGCCAACTCATAAGCCGCTGCTTCTTTAAGATGATCTTTTTGATGTACTGCCATGATATATTTTCCTTATGCTAACATTTCTAAACGATACATTTCACCATCTATGTCTTCCATAACTTCATCAAATGTCATTATGGGCATTACAACACGATGCAAAATTTTACCATTAACACCCTTCAAGTGTCGTTCAAGGGATGCAATCTGCATCGTGTCTGACATGATATAATTTTTACGCCGCATGGTGCGGTCAGGCATTTGATAATCTACCAAGATTGTCCAGATTGTACGCATGGTTCCCTCCTCATGCCACGGCCGCTAGTTTGGCTTTAACATTGACCACTGTGGTCATTTCCGCATCGTCCTTGGTGCAAGCCTTGTAGGACTTCAACAGCTTCTCCAAAGCCTCAACATCCTTCAAAGACACGCCGTGCGTCTTCATAAGAAGATCCTCATCAATGACCTTCTTGGCGCGGAGGTGGATGGAAAGGTCGTACATTTCGCCTTCAAGGTAATCCACACCCGTGGCAATGACTGCATCCTTAAGGATATCAAGGTTATCTTTGCCAGTCTTGAGTTCGAGGGATTGGATGGCGTACTGGTCTGCAAGGGTCAGGTTCGTATTCATGATCTAATCTCCATCTAGGCAGCAACACCGCGTCGCTGACAACACCTATAAACCACATCTTAATTAATGTTGCAACCCCCTTTCTAAAATTATTTTCAATTTATTTTTCCTGAGCAACGGCCTTCTTTTGACGGTCCCGCCATAGGGCGTACTCAATCTCATGGTGTAGGACACGACTAAATTCCCTTTGTAATAAACGCTCATCTTTACCACTTTGAATAATCTCCAAAACTATAAAATTTAAAATTAAACCCATAAGTCCCAAAGCCCAGAAGGCCGCGACTGTTTCCGCAAGTCCCATATTTTTTTAACCTCTTTTTCTATGTGTGGCCGGAGCGCCGCTGGTATTTTGTCCAATTCCAAACGACGTTCCTCGACCTCGGTCAATTTTAAAATCCTGCAAGCCTCTCGGTAAATATGGAAAGAACACACAGATTGTATTGATTTTTTTTGGTCTTCTAGCCGTATACGGCCGTCCATTACATCATCAATTAGCTTACTCGGCTTTGTAACAGTCTCCCAAATAGTCCTCGAAAGCATCGATAGCTGCATCGGCTCCAAGGGCAATACAGACCCACGCGCCTGCTTTTTGCGCGGCATGCAAATACTCCAATTGATTTGGTTGCCACTTTGATTGGGTATGGTCTTGGCGTTTGATTTCGCACACAAAAGTTGGATCGCCGGGGACAATAATGTCCGAAGCACCTGCCGTTAAACCTTCTGCCTTCTCGGCGTTTGCCTTGCGAAATTCTCTTTTACCCTCGTTCTTAGGATGCAAAGCAATCTTTCCCCATGTTTCGGGATACCGCATCCTAATTCGTTTAAAGAACGCCTTCTGCTCAAAGTACTCCCGCGGACATTCGCCTCGATAATCAACAACACCATATACGGCAATATTATCAGGAAACTTCATTAACGCCCCACAAACATAGTTGGTAACTTGTTTCGACGGTCAAACCTATACCAGCAGCAATTGTCTTTACCTGCACCTTCGCTATCCGGTATCCACTTGACCCGCCCGATCGACACGATCATTTCACACATTAACATATACGGTGCCGATTGCCTTGTATGCATCCAATCCGCGTCAAACAACAACCATGTCGGTCGCAAAGCCGCGCACCTTTCGATGATCTGATGCAATACCACACGTTCCCAAGGCGGATTCGTAATGATAAACCGACACCCTTGCACGTCTTCTTCCGTAAGAAATGACGCATCTTTACGACCTATCCAATCTGCCTGTGGTTCCGCATCATATGCCTCAACACACAAATGCCCAGCCGCTTCTAAATGAGCCGATAAGACCCCAGCGCCAGCACACGGCTCACAAAACCACGCACATTCTGGCAAATGTTTAAGAAGCGGTAGTACGGCCTCTTTGGGGGTTGGGTAATAGTCCATCGGGTTGCGTTCAAAGTCCGATCGCTTGCCCATTATTTAAACGTCCAATAACTGGTTGGCTTTCCACGATACTTTTCCAAGTCAACATGGGGCAACAAGTCTTTGACAATTTTAGAATAGCTAATCGCACCTTCGCGTTCCACTTTTGTAAGGCTATGGCCATCAATGTAACAAGGCTCACCACCAGCAGCCACAACCATTTTCTCAAGCAACTCAGCTTTACGATCTTCCGATGCTTTCATATCTTGAATTAAGTCCCAATACTCTGCCGCTAATTGGCGAAGTTCAGGTTTATCGTTTTCTTTTTTACGCGGCTGCAGATGTTTCTCAGCCAACATAGGGTGGGTGCTTTCCACCAAGTATCTTTGATAGAACGCCAATAGCGCAGGCATGTTCGCGTTAATCCATGGCTCATCATATGAGATTATTTCATTCCGCGAATCGGTAGGCGTCCATTGATAAAAGTGGCACCATGGTTTGCCCGTAATAAATAACTGTATCTGGATTTGGGCATAATAATGCATCTGCATGGCAAGCGGTTTAAACTGCACCGGGGCTTTTTCATTCCGAAGGCTATACGGGCATTTGACCTCAATAAGTCCTTCTTGGCCCACCAGACCGTCAGGCGAAGCACCTAACCAATGCTCATGCGTATAAAATCCTGCTGGCATAACCCTAATACCAGTTTCCAATTCATATTGCCCGATCGCGTTTGGCTCATTTGCCGTTCCCCAGTCTGTGGCTACATTGCCAATAAACTCGGACGGTGCGTCAAACTTTTCTCGTACCATGCGACGAAGGACATCATCAGGTTTCATAAAAGGAGACAGGCCAAGAATAGCCCCCACGGCTGATCCTGTTATGCGACCACGTCTTGCGGCAAACCACTCTTCACTTCTCTGTTCCACTTGCTTTCTCCGTCTGGGGCCGAAGCCGTTTTAATCTTTTGATGGCGTTTTCTGGATAGGTTCGGCTAATGTGCATAATAGAAATAATCTCTTCTATTTTACGTCGCCGATCGCGTTGTTCGCTTAAATCGCTGGTAACAACTTCATTCTCAAAATCTTCTAATTTCATAACCGTTTTACGGCAGGCTTTAATGACCGATCCATAATCTGGTTCTTCAATATAAGAGGATTCAATTAAATCTTCACCGCGTTTTTCTGCTTTGGTTTTTGGTTCATAAAGTTCCCGAACCCGCGGCAATAAACCAAACTCTTTCATGTAATCAAAAACAATATCGTTCAACGTTATAGATGCTTCAGTAAACACCATTTGATTCATGTTTTGATCTCCATGTTAAAGAGGGGAAGGCAGATGAAGGACCCGAAAAACCCACCTTCCCCCCTACTAGCACCGTTCCCCCTCAGAACGGCACTTCGTCGTCAATCATTCCTCGAGTAACCTTTACAGGTTCGGGTTTGACATTATTCTTTGGTCCCACTGAGGCAATATAATTACCCTTCGCGGTCTTATCTTTGCTTTCCCATGTCTTTACTTTGATTGTCATAGGAACGCTTGTCAGGTGTAACTGTAACGCTTCATCAGAGGGCATTTTACCGCTCTTCAAAAGTTTTCCACCTGCATTTTGATCAATCGCAACAAGCATACGTTTTGCCTTATCGCGTTTGGTATCTACATCGCCTTCCCACATAGGATTAGGATCAGCCACCCACAATTTGTGAAAAATCTTACGGTTTTTCAACTCAACGGGCGCAAGGATTGACCAACGGAGGGAGATAAACTTCTGCCCATCCATGTAAGTGTCCCAACCCGCCAAATCGATAATGGCTGTGCAATTGGTGTTGTTTGGAATAGGCTCAATGTCACCACCGCCAACCTCAAACTGAGTGCCAGTTTTGGCAATATCTTCGCCGTCACTTAGATCCCAAAAATTATCCATTTGCCTTCTCCTTCTTATTTGCACGAAGCGCAGGAATATGATCGGTCAATGGATTGACGCCTATCTGCACCGGTAGTGGTTCATTGATACCAAAACGATTCTTTGAAACGTTAGCGGCCGATGCATGGCAAACAAGAATACGCGTACCATCAGAGATGGCTTTTTTCTTGTCTCCTTCGCCTGTCGTAAAAGTTTCTAATTTGAGATATCCAACGAGGTCTACATCATCGACGTAGTTAGGTTCCGACTTACCACTTAAACGCAAACCCCATTTTGAGAATGATTCGTCGTCTGGTGGGTTTTCCGTACCAACCTCGCTATGGGCAATAAACACGGTGTGCATATTACGCTTGTCGGCCAAGATACCTGCCGCCTTACGAATACGGGCATGCATACCCGCAACCATGGAAAGACCCGCTCCATAGCCACCCATTGCCTGTTGTATGCTCTTTGGTTTTTTAGGATCTGTATCAACGACATATTGAATAAACATACGCTCCAAAGCGGTAACGCTGTCAACAATAAGGGTTTTGTAACTATGTTCTTCACTTGTGAGGGCAAATAGCTGATCCCACAATTCTTCTGGTTTGGTTAATAAAGGAAACGCATCTGGTCGCTGACTGGACGGGATTGCTTGAAGGCCATCCTCTGCCCGAATCACAATCGGATTAGGAAAAGTGACCGCCAAGGTGGTCTTTCCCATACCCGCATTACCAAAGATTGTTGCAATTACTGGCCTGTCGGCTGGTTTACTTATCGTATCTAAAACGCTCATTGAGCACTCCTCTTGCTTCTACGCCTTGACAAATGGACCCATTCGGAGTGATTGTCAACAACGCAATGTGGCGAGGGAATACTTTGAGATGGATATAGACACACTGACACGCATACGGACGGCTCTAGCCGATCGTAGACTAGATAAAGTCGCCCTACAGACTGGTCTGCACGAGAATACGATTCGCTCTATTGCGTCGGGTAAGAACAAAAACCCTACATTATCCACAATTGAGCGGTTAGTGGCTTACCTGTTCCAAGGGAAATAAGATGCAGAAAAGTTTTTGGGAGGCGGGTTACCGCGTATTCGGGCTTCATCCTATCCAAAGGGACGGCTCATGCGGGTGCGGTAATCCTAAATGCAATGCTGTTGGCAAACACCCCTTAGCCACAAACTGGCAGCACACGCCTCATTGGTCCGAAGATCAAATCGATGTCATGGCAGAGGTCGGCCAATTCGATACCGGATACGGCGTCCTCGTCCGCGGTCTTATTGTTATTGATGTGGATGCCCGCAACGGCGGTGTCGAATCATATGAACGGCTATTGGCCGATGTTCCCGCTATTGGTGGCGCAGGGTTAATTGTTCAAACTGGGTCAGGCGGTGGCTCCAAACACTTATATTTTAAATGCGATGAAGGCCTAGCCCTTATCCAACACCACCCAGATTATCCCGGTATCGACTTTAAATCGTCTGGTTTCGTCGTAGGGCCGGGGTCGCGGCATGTTTCCGGTAACACCTATGTTACCCTTGTGGGATCGCCCACTGAAATAGACCAAGCCCCCGCAGAACTTATTCATGGCCTTTCCAAACCCGATCGGCATCGAGCCTACACCCCCACGGGAACCGTAGACGTATCACACGATGATCTTGCGGATATGTTGTCCTACATCAATCCCGATATCGACCATGAAACATGGATCCGCTGCGGTATGGCTATCCACCATGCGACCCTAGGTACGGGGTTTGACGTATGGGACGACTGGTCATCCAAGGGCAAGAAGTACCCCGGCCGAGACATTCTTGAACGCCGCTGGCACTCATTCGGTAAAGCTATCAACCCCGTTACCCTTGGAACACTGATCCACTACGCCGAGGGCGCAGGATGGGTGCAACCCGTTACCTTTGAGCCGAATGGCGATGACGATTTGCCCGTTGTCGATGAATACCAAGCCAAGCACATAGACATTTCCAATATCGACCTTAAACGGCCACCGGGTTTTGTGGGAACCGTTGCGGAGTGGATACACGACCAATGCCGTTACAAGCGGGAAAAACTAGCCGTAGCCGCGGCTATCGTTGCGATCGGGGATATCATTGGCCTGCGTTATTCTGATGATGTAAGCGATGTAACTTCCAACGTGTTCGCCTTTTGCGTGGCCGCGTCTGGTACTGGTAAAGAGTCAATCCAACAGGCTGCCTTTGAAATCCATAAAGTCGTAGGGATCCAAGAGCCAGTATATTCTACGATCAAATCAGAACAAGAAGTCATTCGTAACCTTACCCGTCACCAGCCATCTTATTACCAGATCGACGAGGTGGGTATCTTTTTGGATAAGGTTAAGAATGCTCAGAAGCGCGGTGGTGCCGTATATCTTGAAGGCGTCCTTGGTATCCTCATGTCGGTTTATTCCAAGGCTAACGGCTGGATGCCCCTGTCGGGCGATGTCCGCGAATCGGTTAGCGGTATGATTAAAAAGGAAATAAGCCAACGAGAAAACAAGTTAGAAGAGGGTGCTAATCCTACAATTGAAAAAGAACTTGTTGAGTTAGAGCGGTCTTTGGAACAATTAAGGTCGGGTTTGAGACAGCCATTCCTGTCCCTTTTAGGGTTTACAACAGGTATTACGTTCAGTGGACTGGTTACCCAAGAGACGGCTGCCAATGGGTTCTTTGGCCGTGCTTTAATTTTTGAAGAGAAGGATGACGTACCGCCCGAGAAAAAGAAGTTTCGTAAACGGCCAATGCCATTGGAATTAGAACTCGCTTTACAGCAACTTTATATGTCCGGCCATTACGATAAGACTGCTACCCGCATTGAGAACTACGGTTCAAAGGTGAGAATATCTACCACGCCAGAGGCCGAAGATATGTTGGAAAATGCCATGGAAATCATGCATAGCCTTGCTGAAGACCATACAGAAAAGTCTGGCATGTCGTCCTTGTTTCTTCGTGCCAAGGAATTGATTGCCAAGATATCGTTTATCCTAGCCGTACCGGAAGGTATTCGTACTGTTGAACACGTTCGTTGGGCTTATGCCCTTGTCCGCCGGGATGCAGAAGAAAAGACCCGCCTTGTGGTTGGTAACGATCGAGTAAAAGACGCCCCCAAGACTGCTTTGGTAAGCCGATTGGAAAGCCTGCTAGAGCGAGAAGACGGGGAAACATTTGGCGTTATTGTAAATAAACTACGTGCTTTTAAGAAAGAAGATATAGAGCGTACTCTTCAAGAAATGTTGCGAAGCGGCCAAGCCGTTCTTGAGGAATCCATTCATCCACGCCGCAAAATCAAAGTGAAAAGGTTTAAACTGAAATGACGATTAATCTTAAAGACCATATGGAAAAGAAGAAGCAAGAAAAGCATGTTAAAGCCTACGACAAGATTGGCGCAGCCGTTGATGGTTTGTCCATTGGCACGGTATTGCACATTCTGTCTGCATTTACAGCAACCGTATTGAACAACATGGATGAGCCTGATCGTAGCAAAGCCGCTATGGTGTTCTCGTCTGTCATTATGGAAGTCAAAAAGGATCCTGTACAATGAACTACATCATAGAAGCAGAATGCGAACGTACCGTTTGCCCCATGGGCGTTGGTGCGAATGTAATACACCATAATGGTGTGCCAGCGGGTAAGGCTTGCATTGGTCGCAAGTGTGCTGGATGGCGGTGGGCTACCGAAAAAGACGATTGGAACGAGAAGACTCAAACGTGGGATTTAGAATATAGCCAGACGCAGGGTTACTGCGGTTTTGTAGGAGAGTGAGATGAAACTAGATTATGAAACTTTAAAAGAAATGCTTCAAGAAATGTGGAACCATGCTTGGTCCGATGACGAAGCGGGAACGGTAATTGTTCCGCAAACAGAATGGATTAAGGCGGGGTTTTTAATACCTGATACCCAATCAATGTTTTCTCAATATTTAGATGCGGTAGAAAGGGCAGAAGATGACTGACAACCCGAACTATGTGACGCCTGAAGAGGCATTCAAAATGGATTGCGTTGCTACTCCGCATGAACATTACGGATGTAGTGGCCCCAAGTGCATGGCTTGGCGGTGGCATCGCATTAAATATGATAATGAAAAAGACCCTGAAACAAATTCTTGGAAAACTATTTTTAGCACAACCCACGGCTATTGCGGGATGGTGCAATCATGATTGATGAAATCAGAGTCTTATCAAAAGATGAACAGAAGGCAATGAACACAGCCCTGCGAAAGTCTGCAAAGATTGTTTACAAGGCGTCTGCGTCAGACTGGCAACCAATAGAAACAGCGCCACGGGGCAACCCTGTTTGGGTCAAATCAATCATAAATCAAGTAAAGCCATTCCAAGCAATTTACATTGAAGATCGTGAAGTGACAAAAACAAATCATGTAATCGTAAGAGACAAATGGCAATGCGTGGATAACCCAAGTGCCTATGTGAATGTATCTATGACAAATGGATGGTCAATGGAGCCGCCAAAATGACTGACGAAATCCAAAAATTGTATGACAAGATTAATGACTTGGAAAACAAACTCAAAGTGCAACAGTATGAACTTCAAGGAGCCAAGGATCAGGTCAACTATTACCGCACCAGAGAAGACCGCCTATGGCAAACGCTGATGGCTATATCTGCTGTGCTGCGTGGTTCGCCTATGCCGCCAATGCCAGAAGTAACGGAATCTTATTACCCATCATACATTATGGATGCGAAGAAGGTTTATGATCAGGCTAATTCTTGGTGGTGGAGGCGTTGGAGATGAGACAATGGATAGTCCGCCATGAGCGGGACGGCGACAACATATCTGCGCTGTGGGAGAACGAAGACGGCGACAGGTGGTATGTGCAGGTCGTGATTAACGGGGAGGTGCAGTGGTGATGGAAGAATGGCTTAGAACAACAGGATATGGTGATTATTTGCCAATTTTGTTTTACATTATATTTGGCATTGGTCCGCTAATCGCGTTTGCAATAGGTTTATACAAACAAACAAAAGATTTAGAAGAATATCACAAATTGAAATTAGACGTTATGAAAATGGAAGCAAACAAAAAGATATGCGCCATGTATATTAAGCAAGGACAATACTATCAGAAAAAACTTGCCACACTGAAGGAGAGTAAGTGATGGATATTGTTGAACGGTTAGGATCATTGCGCTTAAGCAATGAAGATTATGAAGTTGTTGTTGATGCAATAGATGAGATTGAGCGGTTGCGCGGCAATATGTACCAAGCAATGCATCATGCTGCTGAAATTTGGAAAGAGAATGGGCAAGAATTAGACGACCAACTTGGCGTTGTTGCTTTAATATTAGCCAATGGATTAGGAATTATCTCTGATGCCGCACTGAAGGAGGGTAAGTGATGGCAGATAAGCACCTTGTCGCCTGTGTTGCCCTTGTTTGCGCGGCTGTTACCGCAATGCGCGGGGCAGATGGATGGGGATGGTTCATTTTCATTGCGTGTGTATGCATTTAAAATTGTAGGAGGGTGAGTGATGGATATTGTTGAACGGTTGCGACATACTGAAGAAGAAACTGCCACTATTGGGCAAGAACTGGTTTATCTTCAAGTGCCTGTAAATCCAGATGGATCAGAAGCCGCGAACGTAATTGAACAGTTGCGGGAAGAACTTGACAGGCAAATAGCGTGGAAAAATTACGCTATAGACAGCGGCCTTGTTCTTGCTGACGCCGTAATTCATGCCCGTCAAAACGGTTATGTTCTTCCAGCTTGGTTGCATAATGCGGCAATCAATCCGCTTGATTTGTTTTTGGAAGAAAAGAAACGCCGTGCCGCACTGAAGGAGGGTGAGTGATGTGTTTTCAACTCAAAGGAACCGCAAGTATAAGAGACCCTATGATGTGGCGGATATTTAATAGAATTGGTAATTGGACACGCCGTACACGGCCAAGATATCGCAAATACTGAAAGAGGGTGAGTGATGGAATTTAGTTTTTGGAAATTTGAATTTGTGTCCCATGACGGCGGATGGTTTATAGCGTGGGATGACGTAATTAAATTAGAATGGCATTCGCGTTAAAGTAAGTAACCATATAATATCACTTAGAGACACTTTTCGCATACGAGTAACCGTATAATATCAGTTAATACTCATTCGCGTATAGGAGATTATAATGCTACCCCGTGAAATGTTCCCATCTGAATTGATGGCCGCCTTACGCAAAAAAGCCCAAGAGTGTGAAGATTCCGAACGGTCGCCAAAGACTGGTAAATCTACATGGCCGAAAGAAACCACCCTTGAATGGGCTGCGGCTGAACAGATTGAATATCTACTACAAGAAATCCGTATGTATGAAAGCCTGTACCACGATATCCTTGTAGCCATGGACAACTTTGAAGAACCGAAAAAAACCTTCAAGGTACGGGTGCGTAAAAAAAATTCTAAATGATCGATATTTATTGTTGACACGATCTGAGCCATGTATATAGTGGGTTTTGTTCAGGGCGGTCCTGACTAGATAGGAGATTAGAAATGACACTTCCAAAAGTTCTAATGACAAAAAAGATTGACGGTGTAAGTAACAAGACGTTTGAAATTTCCCTAGTACGTCGCAAGGCAGGTTGGGATGGTTGGAAACAAGCACCAGAAGCGTTTTTTGTTAGAACAAATGATTTACACCCAACAGATCCTCGGTGGTTTCATAAAGTGTTTTACAACATGCATGACGCCCTCGACGCCTACTGCCAAATAGATTGATAACCGGGGGCTACGGCCCCCACCTTTTTATAACGGAGAAAACAATGCCAAGAGGCCGCAAGAAAGGCGCAAGCCATAAATACACTACCGAATATCTAGATGACGCTCTTGAAATGATATACGGTGGCAAGACCATGTCACAAGTGGCCAGAGAACTAGGTGTCCATCGGCAAGCCCTTCACCGGGCGTTTAAATTACAAGGCAAATTACCACGGAAGGTATTGTGATGAGTAGCGAGGTCTTAATAGAACGCCTTCGGGAAAAGGCAAATAATGAAGATGAACCCGATCGTGAACTGTTACGCCTCGCTTTCATGCGCCTTAAACACGTAGAAGAAGCCTTGGCTTTTGTGGGAAATGTGTGTAATCAACAAAACTCTGAGTATGCAAAGGCTTGCGCCCTCGTTGCTCATAACGTTTGGCATCTAGATCCATTTACAGATTACCAATTGCATAAGGTGACCCTACAATGAGAACCCCTTCCATTGCAGAACTATTTGTAGCCCTTGTTTACGCCATGCGTAACAATAACCTTGCGCGTGTGAAGAAACTCCGTAAGATGATCGATGCGTCCCTTCCTTTGGCGCACCTCCCATGACTTAGGCTCCCTTCGGGGAGTCTTTTTTTTGCCTATATGATGGAGACCACTATGGCAATGTACAGATTATCAAAAGAGATTATGATTGAAACCCTACGCATCTATGAGGCATGTGGAAGAAGTATAGCATCCGCGGCAAGAGCCTCTAACCTTCCTCGCAAGACATTCGATTGCCGTCTCGAACGGGCGTTCCAAGAGTTTCCTGATGGATTGCCAGACACCCCGACTATGGGCCAATGGATGTATCCCCGCATGATCTCAAAAGAGATCCCGTCAAGTGTATGGGCCGTTGGATCTGATATCCACATATGGGACGGTGACCCACCGCTGATTTATAAAGCCTTCGTTAAAGTATGTAAGATGATCAAAGTAGATGGAATCATCCTCAACGGAGACGTCATTGATGGCGCTAGGATCTCAAGGCACACACCGACCCGTGGGTCACGAGCACCAAAGATTGAAAAAGAAATCGAAACCGCCAAGGCATGGCTCAAACTACTCCCAAAAACCCGTCACCGTCTGTGGACCATGGGAAACCACGACATTAGAATTGACACATACATTGCCTCAAACGCAGGAGAACTCGACGGATACATCATGTCCTTGGCGGAACACTTCACAGACTGGGAATTTGCGTGGGGGTTTGAAATCAACGGGACAGAAATACGCCATCGTTTCCGATCAGGGATCCATTCGGCCTATAACTCTTCCCAACACGCGGGAATTAGCATGGTTACGGGCCACACCCACCAATTACAGGTCACTGCTGTCCGAGATCGTCGTGGATCCCGCTGGGGCGTAGAAACTGGCACTCTTGCCGATCCACATGGTCCCCAGTTCCAATACACAGAAGGAGCACCGTCTAGAGCGCAGCAGGGGTTTGCCATTCTTACATTTGATGAAGAGGGTATAATGATGCCCCCAGAACTCTGCGAACTGATTAACGGTCGTCCAGTGTTCCGAGGGCAGTACGTCTTATGAGGTACGGGCTATGGATTGCATATTCCACTCTCCATTGTCTTAAACCACACCCCCGTACAGCGTGGTAGCAGTGTGTCTAACAGTGACGGACAATCTGCCGCTAGGCTTAACCAGAACACACACCAGTTAGAGCCGACTTACGTTAAGCCTCTTCAGCTTCGCTTTCCTCGCCGTCCTCGTCATCGAGTTCAACAAGCGTGTCTTCGTCGTCCTCGTCCTTGGTTAGCATAAGGATTGGCTTTTCAAACGCTTCCTGCATCAGATCAAAATCGTCTGCCAGTTCTTCAAACGTTTCGCCAAATGGGCTCGCGTCTTCTTCTGTCCAAAACTCAATTTCGTCGTCATCGTTATAGAATACCTCACGAATCACGAACTGGTCGTCATCAAAAATAGAATCCCCATCCTTCGGGATGTAGATTACGCGATAATTCCAAGACATGGTTTCACTCCGGTCAATGCTGGTTACGGTTAAAGTTGGTGTATTCCATTCAAAAGAAACGGTCGTTGCGGTCGTTAACGATGCCATCAAGGTCTAGCCTCCTTCGGTTATGAGAGTTGGGTTTCACCATATCATGGTTGCGGTTTGATGACATCCCTCGGTTAAATATATCCAATGGAATGAATATCAAACCTTAAAATACATACTAAGTTATTGATATTAATTAATAAAACGTGTTTAACTTATACTTAGTTACTTATCCAGAGAGAGACAGATATATTTGTCCAGAAGAGAGATAAAATAGTGATAGATATAAGAGTAGCCAGACATTGTTTTGGGATTTATAAGAGAGAATTATTATTATTTATATATATATATATATTTATATATTTTATTATTACCTTAAGTAGAAAGATCAATGGGTTATGGGGAAGTTTTGAATGTTAACGTTAACACTATTCGTAATATTCTTTGGTGCTATAGCATTTTGCTGCGTTTCATCTTATATTGGTGACGTTCTAGGAGGATTTTATGGCAAAAGTCGGCCGTCCAACAACGTATAAGCCAGAATACTGCAATGTCGTCATCGAAAAGGGCAAAATAGGCTGCTCTTACGCTGAAATGGCCGTTGCTTGTGGAACTGTGCGCGCGACTTTGGACTATTGGAAGGAGATCCACCCAGAATTTTCTACCGCTCTCGCGTACGCACGAGAATTATCGCAAGTTTGGTGGGAAGAAACTGGCCGCACAAACTTGGGAAAACGGGACTTTAACGCCCAGCTTTGGCTCAAAAACGTGGCTTCCCGCTTCCGTGACGATTATGCCGAGCGCCGCATTAACGAATTGATGGGCAAAGACGGTGGTCCTGTTCAAATTGAAACCAAAACCATCAAATCAGCCGAACTCGATGATGATACGCTGGAAGCACTGGAATTGGCCTTGGCATCGGCCATAGAGGCTAAATGAACGCTCCCGTTCACATTCTCCACAAAGGCGACAGAATCGACGCTAAGGCTTCCCTGCTGGATATCAGACGCGAACGATCGTTCCGGTCCCTTCCCAAGTTCATTGAGTATGCATGGCCTGTCGTGGAGCCGGGACAACCCTTTATCGACAACTGGCACATCCACCTCATTAGCGAAGCCCTGACGGCCATCACTGACGAGGTCATGGTTGACGATGAACGATACTACAACCGCCTGCTGATCAACGTCCCGCCCGGCACAATGAAGTCCCTGTTGGTAAACGTGTTCTGGCCTGCTTGGGAATGGGGGCCGAGGAATATGCCGCATTTGCGATATGTCTGCGCTTCCTACTCGATGAACAATGCCATCCGCGACTCAACCAAAATGCGCCGCCTTATCGCGTCCGATTGGTATCAGGAAATGTGGCCCCACGTTAAGTTGACAGGCGATCAGAACCAAAAGACCAAGTTCGAAAACACTTCCACTGGGTTTCGCCAAGCCCTCGCCATTGACGGTATGACTGGTGCTCGTGGCGATCGCGTCATCATCGATGACCCCCATTCGGTTGATTCGGCCAATTCAGAACAACAGCGCAGGACAACTATCGAAACATTTAAAACTGCTATCCCGACCCGTCTCAACAACCCCGACAAGTCCGCCATCATCGTCATCATGCAGCGCCTCCACGAAGAGGACGTATCTGGCGTAATCCTAGAAGAACAACTGGGCTACGACCACATCATGCTGCCCATGGAGTACGATCCCGATCGTGCCTCACCCACCTTGCTGGGCCTTGAAGATCCTCGAGAAGAAAAAGGCGAACTGCTATTCCCCGATCGGTTCCCCGCCCACGTTGTGGAGCGAGAAAAGAAAATCATGGGGTCGTTTGCCACGTCCGGCCAGTTCCAACAGCAGCCAACCCCTGACGATGGCGGTATCATCAAGCGTTCCATGTGGCAGTTGTGGGAGAACGAAAATGTATTCCCCGACTTCGACCACATCATTGCGGCCGTGGATACTGCTCTCAGCGAGAAGTCCGAGAACGACTTTACCGCCATGACCGTCTGGGGCGTGTTCTCCGAGGATCCGGTGGCGTCAGCCGCCAAGTCCGGGGAGGCATACCGCGTAGAGCGTACGTACAAACAGCCCCACCCGAAGGTCATGTTGATCTACGCATGGCAAGAAAGGCTATCGTTTGCCGGGGTGGTTGAGAAAATATCATGGACTTGCAACAGATTCCCGATCGAAAAAGTCCTTATTGAAAACAAAGCCGCTGGCATCCCTGTAGCGTCAGAACTGCGCCGCCTGTATTCCAATGGCAAATTCCACGTTCAACTGGTGGATCCCGAAGGCATCGACAAGACCGCACGGCTGTATTCTGTTCAGCATTTGTTCCAAGAAGGCCTCGTATATGCTCCTGACAAGGCATGGGCCGACGATGTCATTACCCAGTGCATGCGGTTCCCAAAGTCCAAGCATGACGACCTAGTGGACACGGTGGCCTACGCCATGCGATACTTACGCAAAACTGGTTTCATTCAAAGGGCTGACGAGGTTCAGGCGGAACTTGACCAGATCAGGGTTCACCAAGGCGCACCGCCTGCGCCACTATACGGGGTCTAAAGCATGCCACTCGCACCGTCCAACCTACGCTTACCAGCGGATCCTTCGCCTGTTCATGAGGATATTGACGGTATTGAGATAGAAATGGTCGAAGACGGGCCAGAACAGGGCTATGACGAGCACGGCAACCTTATGTCGATTGAGACCCCCGATGGGGCCATTACCATCACCTTGGACGGGTCACCCTTACAAAGGGCAGAAGAGGATGGCACCGAAGGGTGGTTTGATAATCTGGTCCATAGAATAGACCAAGCCGACTTATCCGCCATATCCTTTGATCTCATCAAGGGCATCCAAGACGACTTAGACTCCCGCAAAGAATGGATAGACGACCGTGCTCAAGGCATTAAACTTCTTGGTCTCAAGGTGGAAATCCCCGGTCTGGCAGGGGCAGCAGACAACGCCCCCGTTGAAGGTATGTCTCGCGTTCGGCACCCGCTCTTGCTCGAGGCAGTGCTACGTTTCCAAGCCAATGCTCGGTCAGAACTATTGCCTACGGATGGACCCGTAAAGATCAGGGAGGACAACAACAATGCTGACTTTGCCTCCGACCAGCTTGCCAATGACCTTGAAAACGACCTCAACCACTACCTCACGGCCACTGCCAAAGAGTATTACCCTGATACCGACCGAATGCTCCTCATGTTGGGCTTTGGCGGGACGGCGTTCAAGAAGGTATATTTCTGTCCCCTACGCGGTCGTCCAGTTAGCGAAAGCGTCGATGCCGATGATCTGATCGTTAACAATGCGGCAACCGATCTGTCCAACGCCAAACGTATCACCCACCGTATCTACATGCGCCCGTCAACAGTTAAGCGGATGCAGATCCTTGGTGTATACCGCGAAATAGACCTGTCCGCTCCAAAGATGTTCCAACTGGATGCCGCACAACGGGAAAAGAAAGCACAGCAGGGTATTTCAGCAGATCAAACCAATCCTGACGATCGTGACCGCGAAATCTATGAGTGCTATTGTGAATTGAATATCAAGGGATTTGAGCACCGCCATAATGGCAGGGACACGGGCTTGGAAATCCCATACCGAGTAACCATCGATGTATCATCAAAAGAAATCTTATCCATTGTCAGAAACTATGACGAAGATACTAAAGATTTACCTGAACCCCGCCAGAACTTCGTCAAGTACACCTTTGTACCGGGGATGGGCTTTTATGATCTGGGTCTCCTGCACATCCTAGGCAACACAACCAACGCACTGACGGCCGCTTGGCGTGAAATGCTTGACGCTGGTATGTACGCCAACTTCCCCGGTTTTCTGTATGCCGACACAGGTGCAAGGCAGAATACTAACATATTCCGTGTGCCACCCGGCGGTGGAGCATTGGTCAAGACGGGCGGTATGCCAATTAGCCAAGCCGTAATGCC
>Ga0007864_1000004_pt1 | contig 43971 bp, 21 predicted proteins | sample CryBogCBH16Oct07_FD_54997 | JGI IMG/M metagenome (GOLD analysis project Ga0007864, IMG submission 54997) | Freshwater microbial communities from Crystal Bog, Wisconsin, USA - CBH16Oct07 | ecosystem: Environmental > Aquatic > Freshwater > Lake | place: Crystal Bog, Wisconsin, USA | collected...
AATACTACTGATAGGGTAGTAATCAGGGCTATTGAGGTGTATATCTCAGATATTTACTACGTAGCACCTAGCGGAAATCTAGTAGTGACACAGCCTGACGCTGCCAAATGTGTGCTTACACTACGTGTCGGGGAAGATGAACCTATTTATCAAGTACCTATACTTGACTTTACTACTCAGATCAATTTTGGGGTAATCAAAGAGCTATTCCCTACACCTATAAACCTACTTAAATCATCTATTACAGCCATAGGGACGCTATCTAGTGCTAATCTCTCAGTTATGATAGGATTCCACTACGAAAGGCTAACAGCAGCAGAATTTAAGGCATTCCAAGACGCTTACCCGTTTCCTACAGGTGGGCTACAGAACAAAAAAAATAGATAATGTCTATACTAATCGAAAGGAATAACATTCAGTTAGTGAATACCTACATCATTGATGCACCACAGATCAATAGTCGTAGGCGTGTGAAGCTGCCTTTCAATCCTATCGTAGATGGTGGAATAGTCAAGGACATAAAATTCTATCCTGGTACTGATGTGATAGCACCTATTCCTTACACTGCCATGTATCCCACCACTATGCAGGAAAATGGTGTGACATACAATTTGCCGAATGTGTTTAACTATAATTCTATTATGCTGACACTGGCAAAAAAAGGGGGTGACTATCTATTCTTTGACCGTCCGTTATCTCTATTCATTCCTAATTATAATTCAGTACCAGCACCAGTGATCGGGGGGACACGAGTAGGAACTAACTACAGATTCAAGTGCGAATATGATGTAGACTTCGACCGTTCGTTTATTCGTTTCTTTACTCAGATAGCAGTAGTATTTCCTCTTATCATTCCTTTGTATTTTGAAATGTACCCACAAAGCGGGGAGCGCAAAAGATAACCAATGGCAGTAACAAGTAAATTAGAATCCATAAGGAACATCATGCAAGATCAGGACGCTAAATTTTGGCGTGTCAGGTCGTCTGCTGGTGACACTATAGGATTAAATTTTAAAGGTGTGACAGCTACTACCAGCGCATCTGAAGCATACACAGCACTAGAGACATTTATCAATGACCTTACAGGGGACTGGGTAGATGTGCGCGTCTACACCAAAGCACCAAATGTTGGCGAAGATGGTAAAACAGTACCGGGCAAACAGACAGGACAATACACATTTGGACCTTATAGAGTAGCTTTAAATAGTGCTGGTATCAATGGTACTGGTGGCGGTGGCGGTGGCAGAGATTCTAATGTGCAAGTACTGGTAGAACTCGCAGTGCTTCGCAAAGAAATGGAGCTACAAAAAGAGATTGATAAACTTGAACGGGAACTAGAAGAAAAAAACAAAGGTTCAATAGACGGGTTCAATATGCAGAAAGAAATGTGGGGTATGGCTAAAGAATGGCTCACAGCAAAGAAAGTAGAAACTGACATGGTGAATGCTGCTAACAAATCTAAAGGCACTACAGATGCACCAGCAGCAGCCATAGCAGAGAAAGTAGAACCGGGAGTAGTAGCGACATCTATAGGCAATATAAAAGCAGTAATGAACGGGCAAACAATGGAATTGATAGAGGCTATAGGCATCTATGCAAAGGTAGACCCGGACAATTTTAAAACTATGGCTACAAGTGTGCTAAACGGTGTGACAGCATATAAAGAAACAATGGCTAAAACTGACCAATGACACCACAAAACAAAAAGCGTGCAGCAGAGGGAACTATCGTAGTAGGTGCTATCGTAGCTGTATGGTATTTTTGGCCACATATCAAACTTTTTTTAGGTAATGTATTTGGAAATCATTTCGGGCTACCGGGTGCAAATCAAACACAGAACGACACCGATACACAGGGCAAACAGACTGCACTGAATCCGGGCGCTGCTGATAATACTAGAAGCAGTAAAGGTACTACCAGTACTACCAGCAATATGAATGAAACAGATGAACACGGAGCGCCACCGGGAACACTGATCTATCCTGATGATTGCGAAATAACTACTAAAGACGGTTCACGTCCTTGCACAGATCAGGAATGGCAGGACGCTGCTAGTCCTGCTGCACCAGCTACACCTATCAAGGGCTACACTGACATGACTACTTTTATGTCTGACTATAAAGGACTGATTAACCAGCTATCACAGCAGTACCAAATTCAACCCGGTATTATATTGGCTATAGCTGGTATAGAGAGTACACAGCAGGACGCAAACGGTAACTGGGTATTTGGTACGCATGAGAATGCTGTCAATGCAAATAATTTTTTCAATATCAAAGCAGATGCAAACTGGCGCGGTGACACATACCAAGACAGTAACGGAAATTCGTGGCGTGCCTATGCTACACCTGCTGACAGTATCAAAGATGTATATGCTTTTTTAAAAAATAATTCAAGGTATACGGATGCTGGTCTATTCAATAGTACGTCTATCATAGATCAGGCGAATGCCTTGCAAAAAGCTGGCTATGCTGGTGACAATAACAACTATGCAGCTTCTCTAATTCCTATGGCTACAAAGTCTAAATTACTATTTGACAATGTGCCTGACAATTATAACAGTGCCGGGCTCGATTGGTTTCCTGTATTCGTGACTATAGGTATAGGCGTTGCATTGCTTGGCGGTGTAGAGTTGGTAGGCGCGAAGGGCAGTAAAAAAAGATAACAACGTAAATTTTTAATCATGTATAAAACATACGTCCTTTCAAGTACAAAACTGGTACAAGTCCTGATAGTCAGTGATGATAAGATAGACTTTGTAGCTTCGGAGCATCCTAGCACTGCCAAAGCTTTGATAGCTAAGTCTCATAAAATTTCTATCAGCAGTTTAGATGCTACTTTGCAAAAAGCAATCAAGGCTAAAGGGTACAGCCCTGATTTTGACCTGTACGAATACACAGGCGGGGCTACAAAAGCCGATAAGACAGAAAAGGTACATAAGCCAGCCAAAGAACCGAAAGCCCCTAAAACGGCTAAAAAGACTGCATCTAAAAAAGCTAAGTAATGTCAGTACAAAGACAGAAAGTACGCTGGAATCAGGCAAAGCCTGTATCTAACACTACACCTAATCAAAAGGTCGGTGTATATACGGATTGCGCTGATATTATGTTCTACAATCTCAGCAATGTAAACGGCGGGGCTGGTAGTATATATTACATCAATGGTATGCCACTGCCAGCAGGTGCATCTATGACATTGGGATGCAATCAAAATGAAATATTGACCGGGATGATACAGGTACAGGGCGCGAAGCCTGTAGGTACAGCCGGGCTATGGGTACAGCGCAAAGAATACGTAGACTAATGGGACAATCTAGCATCAATCCATATAATGGCGGCGGCGGCGGCGGCGGAACAAACTACTGGAAATTGGTGCCATTGAACGCGCATGATGCAGTATTGACACCTGTAGCTAGTGCAGGCGGTTTTAATATCGTGGCGGTTAATATGCTATTTGGACAATTTGAATTTTATATTGATGATACAAATATTTACATGCAAGCGAATGACAGTGCTGGTAATAGTGCTGTGTTGCAAATACCTGATACAGGCGATATATTAATGACTGTGCAAGATGTGTCGGGTACTTATTCTAATTTTTTAGTTCAACTTTTAAATGTGGAAGGTACTGTAACCCCTATCGCTGGTGGGGGAGCAAGCATTGCGGTTACAGATACTCTTATACAGGCATCAATAGGTGATTTGGCTGGCAATAAAGCCACTATAGATATACAGTCTACACAGATCGAAGAAGTAGTACAAAGTCCGTCGGGTGCAGATCAAGCAGGCGCGCTTTATACTTTGGCACAGGTTTCAGTAGGTATAAGAAATCTTCCTACAGGGAAAGAAAGTTTGTTTGTTGCATTCCCTTCAGATCTGCTGATGTATGTCCGTGACGCTGGTGGCAATGTTGGGCAGTTAGCGCAAACGCTTATAAATCTTGAATCTCAATATAACGGCGCTACAGTCTTTGAAAATAATGTAGATGGATTCATTTACTATGACGAGTTTACACCGGGTGCGGGTGCTTATGTAGGCTATAGCGGTATCTTACAGCTCAAAGACATTGGCGGTACAATCTATCAAATTCCATATTTATGATAAAGCTACTTCTATGCCTTATGCTTGTGGCTCAAACAAGCAATCCACAGCCTCAGGGTGACGCGAAAGCGGAGCAAGTCGAAGGTGTATATGTATTTGTCAATTCTAAGCCCGTAGCGGCCACGGATTATCTTGGTACTGTAAAAGGTGGAAATACCGGGTTCAATACTCCCTCTGGAATGGTGTCACGACTTGTTCGTGAGGCAAAAAAGAAGTTCCCGGCCTGTCAGGCCGTAATAGTCGTCCCTGATCTCGATAAGGCCGACGCTGTGAAATACAAATAGGCATCAATCTTCAATCATAGGTTCAAAAGCCGTCATATCCGAAAGGTGTGGCGGTTTTTTTTGCGGATCGGGTTTTTGATCGTGCCAACGAATGTTAATAACCGTTATAAAATTAAACGGTTCTTTTCTACCTTTCTCCTACTGATATAAAACAAAAGCAATGGTTAAAGGCATAATATTAAATCCTCTAATGGGGTTTGTGATCGCTCAAAAAAGTGATAATGGAGATATTTATTTAGATGCTACAGGCTCACACGAGAAATGGACATCAAACTATAGTGATTGCACTATTTTCGCAGACGTTAAAAGCTGTGGAATGCAAGCGACAATTTTTGATCTCAAAGACTGGTTTTTTATTCCAGTAGCTTATAAAGTAATAATCGAATGAAAAAAGAAGTTAGAAAAAAATGTGCTTACTGTGGTCGTTATCGCAGTATCACTAAAATGCATTCTTTAGATGTATGGGGTACAAACAAAGAAAAGTATTTCTGTATTGACACTCAGTGTCTACAATCGGTATTACCAAGATTATCTAAACCGACTAAATAAAGCGCATCGTGCAGATGTATTAAATGACTATATCCATTGTGAGAATAAATACCGTACAGGCTGTGTAAATACTGCTGTAGAGCCATTATATCAAGGCATAGTAAGAATAAGTGTAGATAGAGGCTGGAGAAATTCTTATATGTGCTGTGGTGCCTGTGCTTAGATCGCTATATCTAAAAATCAAAAAGAGGATTGATCTATAATTCTTTGCCCTGCTGTAATGTAATTGAAAGGCTGAATACCTAGTAGGATGTGCAAGTCATTACAATTTCAAACCTCTTACAGTGGGGCTTTAAAGGCTTTTATCTATCTCTCCAATCAGTGATTGTATGAAGATACTATCACTACCGATAGTCAGATACATAAACACCAGTGCTGCACCTTGCGACATATTCAGCTTTACTTTGTAGTGTAGTTGGGCTGGATACTCTCTATATTTATTTTTCAATCGAGTATTGAGATTATACAGAATGTTGCTACAGGCTAATAGGGCTAACTCTGTGGGACGTCCTTTGATCTCTAGGGGCTTGGTAGATTCGCACCTGTCTAGGTAGCGTATCAGGTCTATAAAGTCGCTATTATTTATTTTCATGTTTCAAGGATATAAATGCTAATGCTTCTTTGAGAGTAGGAAAAAATGTTTGATTCGATTGGTTGTTTGATTCGTAGTCAGGTACAGGCTGCATTTCATTTTCTGCAATGATTTTTTGTATCTCGCTTTTGGGTTCTATAGCATCTTTTACCAAGTCTACCATACGCATCATTTGACGGTCTACTGTAGGCATGTATGGTAGTATTACTATCCATCCGTTTGCTATCTGTACGATTGTGATTTGGTTGTCCATGTTAGATTAATTTGTATTTATTGAGTTGTTGGAATACTCTGTCAGGGTATAGGCTGCTGCTGTCATGTACGATGATACCAGCTATTTTTTGTATGATGATGTTGTTAGGGTATGCAGGTGCATCCGGGCGGTTATCGTAGATAGCGTATTCGCTAATATCGTATTTGCTGATCTCTGTATGCAGTGTCAGGCATATTGCTGTGAGCTGATTTGTGACACTAAAAAAATTCTGCTGCTGGTCACCGCGAAAAGTAAACTGCTGTACTTGTTTACCAGCCTTGTGAACCGGGTAGGCGTACTTGATTAGCATAGTCAATGCCGAAACTGGTTTCCCTGCTGTGGTGCTTTGCTTTGGCTGTGGGGCTTGATCTGTCATGGGTCTATGGTTTTTGGTCGAAAAAATTTTTTTGCCTTAGAGATATATGTTATTAGTTTCTCACAGATAACAGGTAACAGAATAACTAAAAACTAATATTTTGTAAAGCTCTATTTCCACTATGTGAAATCAAATTTTGTCCATTGGTACAAAGGGCGTGTTTGGTGAAAAAAATGTGATCAGATCAGGCATGACTAACACAGCTTTGCTATTTGTCCCTCGTGTAGGTGGCAATACGTCACCTAACATAGTCTTTCTACTGGCACGTGTCGTATGTCCGTCTAATGGATATATACGATGTTCATACTGTATCAGTCCCTGATCTCTCAGAGTACGTTTGATATAAGCCATACTACCAAGCCCACGCAGGTTAAACAAATCATTGTAGTAGTGAGTACAGCACATAAAGTCTGCCCTGACTAGGTTTAATGCTTCGCGTTCGTCCTCTGTGTAGTTAGTCCCCTCTGTGATAAAACAGTGTAGCTGTGTGTCTAGTACGGCTGTGGCTGTGAGTTTGCCACCCGTCACCTCTGACAGTCTTTCTCTCAGTGTAGGAGTATATTTGAGTTGGTAGATAAATGCTTTGCGCTGTGTCTCTATAGGCTGTCTCATGGCGAAGTATTTTAGTATCTTCTCCATATCCCTGCCAGTGTCACGGACATAATAAAAACCGTCTGCCTGTATGTCTAGCAGACGATGTATAGTGTCCCAGCTAGCTAAGTAAAAGTTATTGCTGTGATCTGTGATGTAGCCCCGGTCTATCAGCAGTGCCATATACCTCTGAAGCTGCTTTGATGAACGTCTACAGTGTACAGCAGCTTTTTTAATCTCTGACTTACATACATGTCCCTGATCTTGATAGTGTCCCTTTAATATCAGCAGTGATGCTATAGCGTATCGTAGTGGCTTATCCTTTGCCACTGCTAGGGGCAAGGCTTTGGGTATCTTATATTTTATCACTGCTGTACTCATGGATATACAGCGTAATAGATTATTAAGAAAAAGAAAATAACAATCAAAATGATAAATACAACTATTGTTGTCTTTCTTTGTATCTTTGTCATATACTTTTTTTGCTGGTGGCTCACATTCTTGGTCGGATAGAGCCACCATTTTTTTTTATGTAAAAAGAATCATTTGACCTTTTGCCTTGACTGTCTGTAGTGCTTTGTCAGCATCTTCTTTGTTTTTAAATCTGCCTATCCTGATACGCTGTCCCTTTATCACTATCTCAGCTCTCCAGCAGTCATGTCTACTGTTTTTTCCTTTCTTACTTGTATCGTGATATACTCCCATGACGGGGGTAAAGGTATAAAAGAATCCCCCCCACATATTAACATATCCACATGTTGTATAAACAAATTGTATATATTACTTTTGATAAAAATAGATGCTATGTATCAAACATCACTTAGAGAGTTCAACGAAGCTAAAGGCAAACAGATGCTACAGGAACTAACAGACAAAAACGCTGGTGTGTTTTTCATGCTCGGACAGACGCAGAACGGCGGTGTATTCGGTGCTAATATCAGTGAGGTAGACAATGAAAAATTGCTACAGGTTTTAGAAGCATTGGTAAAGCAGATGAAAGGTGCTAGAAGTACTCTATTTATTCGCTAGATACCTGCCTGTTATATTGTTAATTTAGTCCCTAAATATTTACCAATGTCGTTACAGTCTGAAATAGGTAAACCTGACTACAGGCATAGCGTTGAAGTGCATAACGCTATCAATGCAGATATAATCAGGATTTTGGAATCTCAGTTTGACCGGGCGCGAAAAGAGGCTTCACCGGTTGCCTATAGGTTCAAAGGCAAAGACAGACTAGAGACTGCAAAAAATATATACACTGCTTTAAAGAATGATATAACCTATGTCAAAGACCCTGTAGGCTATCAGGACATACGACTGCCCAAACATTTTTGGCATAGTAGAAAGGGGGACTGCAAATCTTTTTCTTTAAATACCCTTGCTATATGGTCTAACTTATACCCTGCTGATGAACTCAGATTCAAGTATGCAGCATACGGGGACGATGGCACGCCGTCACACGTCTATCCGGTAGTAGCAGAGCCGGGCAAAAAACCTATCATCATAGATGGCTGCTGGATATTTTTTAATTCTGAAAAAACTCCTACCTTTAGCCAACAATCAAAAAATATGCAAGTCAGAGTACTAAGCGGAACGGACGACATGACAGCCTTTACACCTGCTTCAATTTCTCACTATGCTAAGGTGTACGCGTCACTAGATGCAAGGGGCAGACAGCAATTTAAAAATATGCTGTTAGATCGCATGGCTTTAGAAACTGCCAAAGAAAACTATGTGTCGGGTGCTATAGACGAGCGCGCACTATACACTAACCTTTGCGCTATCGAAGGTATAGGACGTATCAGGCACAAGGGACAGGGGAAAGCAAAAGCTAAAAAGTTTTTACATTGGTTCAACGCTGCTGCTTTGTTCGTAGGTCGTGCTGCATTCCTGCTATTCGTCACACTGAATGTAAACGGTCTAGCTAGCAAACTAGCTGATCTGCATAAGTGGGGAAAGGACGGCGGTGTTATGAATACATGGTATATGTTTGGTGGCAATACCAAAAAGTTTCTACAGATCATCGAAAGGGGCAGCAAAAAGAAAAAACTGTTTTTATCTAAAAAAGCTAAAGAGAAATTCGAGCAAAGATATGGCGCACTTTCACCTAATGAAATAGCCTATGAAAAAAGCATACACGGTACTGATGATTATAGTATAGGCGTGTTACCTGCTTTGGCTGCTGCTGCACTGGCAGTCATACCAGTGCTAGCAGGTATAGTGCCAAAAATGATAGACGGTTTTAGGGCTGCTGGCAAAGCTGGCATACCGGGTGCATCTAAACAGGCTGGTGGACTGATCGGTGAAGGTACAGACCTGATAAATGCGAATACAGCGAACGGCTATAATCCTACAGCAGGTGGAATAGTAAATTCATTTTTGCCACCGGGTCAAAGTGCCAACGCACACGGAGCTGTAGATAGCAGGGCAGTACAGCCAAATAAAGGGGGTATCGTATTTGATCTAAAGAAGTTCTACACGCCTATAGCTGATGACCCTACAGATGCAGGGGTCACTATCCCACCTGATGCTAATACTGCTGTCCCTGCTGGCAGTCCTGATGGTACTGTCAGCATCCCACCTGATGCACCAAATATCGCTGATGAACACGCAGCAGATATGGAGACACTAGCACCACTATTAAAAAATCTAGCAGCTACCGGGCTTGCTACTGCTGGTGCTGTGATGTCTCAGTCTCAGAATCCTAATATACGCAAATGGGGTGGGGCTTTGGACGGGGCAGAGAGCGCACTCACAGGACAGGCACTACACCGGGCAGGGTATCACGATGATGCTAAATTCCATGAGAGTTTACACGCTGGTTTGCGTATCAATGTAGCTGGTGTGTTGTTTTGGGGTGGCGTGCTTTATGTAGGGTCTAAACTGGCAAAGAAATGATTTGGCTTTGTCTACTTGCTGCTTTTGCTGTGACTATTGCTATAGTATTCATAGTCATGTCAAGGCTTATAAAAGATGCTGAAAAATAAATTTTGTTATTTAGATATATACTTATACTTTTACTTTAAATAAAAATATCTGTCATGGCTAAAGCTCCCCGCAAACCTAAGTTGAGAAAATATCCAAGGACACCTAAACGCGGTGCATCATTGGCAGTGATGAACAGATATAAAGAAAGATGCCGCGAAGTAGACCAGCACAATGCTGCTAAAGTCAGGGAGTACAATAAGAAGATCGAGGACATCAAAAAGGCACGTAAGATGCACACAGGACTGTCCGGGACTGGTCGCAAATCTCTAAAGTTGTATAAATTCAAAACTCTATAAATTTTTAGCTATGGCTCACAAGAGAAAGAAAAAAGGAATGTTCGGTGTCAGTGAAGATTTGGTACAGCTTGGGCAAGGTGTACTAGGTTCTGCTATCGTAGTCACCGCTATAAATAAATTTGCTGGTGGCATGGGTCACAGACGCGGCGGCGGTGGCGAAGATGAACAAGTCCCGGACGCTGCTATAAATCCTGTAATGCAGGGCATCGGTGAAATATCAGCTAAATTTGGTGTGCCAAAAGCAGCAGTGATAAAAGGTGTAGCTGGTGTCGCTTTTGTATATGCAGCAGAGAAGATGCCACAGCACAGGACAGCCTTTTTGTTTATCGCTGGAATCCTATTTTGGGATGCATTGACTTCACACCAAAAAGTCAGGGAGTACATGGGTATCAATGGCACTGTACTGGCAGGGACAGAAGAACTAAATAAGATCGAGGATGATCTCCGTAAAGAACTGGCAGCATGTAAAGAGATCATGGGGCTACCGGGTTCACCTGCTGTAAATGGTACTGTACTGGCAGGTAGTGAACTGGCAGGAATGAACAACGGTATTTATGATAGTAAAATGAACTATGCAGCTTTAGGGCTGTAATATCAGCTATTCGGACTTAGATAAATAAAGTAAATTTTAAACAAATATAAAAACCTCTATATGTCAAATCAGATAAGTGCAGATACTCTTCATAAAATGCGTATGGCGCGTATGCAGCAGGACTTGAAAAAAGGTGTAATGCCTATGAATCAGGAACGCGCAATTTTGCAATATCTCAAGGGTGTGTATGATGAAGATGTCATCGTCACAAAGTCATGGCTATCTAATGCGCTGCCTATGGGTACAGGTACACAGCAGTCTCTGAAATTCAATTTTCAGCAGACAAACCAAAAGGCTGGTAATGTATCAAACAGCCCTACAGACAATCTGCTAAACATGGTAGATACATTCGAGGTCACAGGCTTTAGGCTGGCAATGTTTACGCTGCCGTCTACTGCTGCCGGGTCAGGTCTGGTAGCCGGGAACTATGGCAATGCTGTGAAGCAATACTATCCCAATCCAAACGTTTTCTTTGGTACTGGCTTGGCTGGTGGTACTGAATATTTGAACCTGAATAACGTGTTCAACGGTCTGCTATATGTCAAAATAGATAGTACTGTATTTTTTGAAAGTATGCAACTGGCAGACCTGCTGAAAGTCGGAAACACTCAGCAGGGTACAGCCCTATCTACTGTAGCTGCTGCACCAAATACAGTAGACGGCGGCGGCGGTAGAGCACAGTTTACCAGTGGTGACACTCGTGCTATAGAAATGGACTGCACACCTATGTTCATGCTAAACGGTAGCGGTAAGAATGATATAAATATCAATCTCTTTGAAGCTACACTGCTATGCCCTACCGATACTGCTGTAAATGTAGCTACACGTATCAATTTTGTAGAACTCCAACTGCTTGGCTTCTTATGTCAGGGTGGTGCGAAGCAAGGTGTACGCAAAGCGTAAAAGAATAGATCATAAATTCATAAACAGCGGGCGTGGCGTTATTCGCTCACGCCCGTTTTAATTCACAATAAAATGGCAGAAATAAAACCCTTTCTATCGAGACAAATCTACACTGTAGAAATACCAATGGTAAACTATACAGCTGGTAGCGGTGAGAATGAATTTAAAGACGCTGCATCCGGTACGCTGTTGAATCCGGGCAATACTACTGATAGGGTAGTAATCAGGGCTATTGAGGTGTATATCTCAGATATTTACTACGTAGCACCTAGCGGAAATCTAGTAGTGACACAGCCTGACGCTGCCAAATGTGTGCTTACACTACGTGTCGGGGAAGATGAACCTATTTATCAAGTACCTATACTTGACTTTACTACTCAGATCAATTTTGGGGTAATCAAAGAGCTATTCCCTACACCTATAAACCTACTTAAATCATCTATTACAGCCATAGGGACGCTATCTAGTGCTAATCTCTCAGTTATGATAGGATTCCACTACGAAAGGCTAACAGCAGCAGAATTTAAGGCATTCCAAGACGCTTACCCGTTTCCTACAGGTGGGCTACAGAACAAAAAAAATAGATAATGTCTATACTAATCGAAAGGAATAACATTCAGTTAGTGAATACCTACATCATTGATGCACCACAGATCAATAGTCGTAGGCGTGTGAAGCTGCCTTTCAATCCTATCGTAGATGGTGGAATAGTCAAGGACATAAAATTCTATCCTGGTACTGATGTGATAGCACCTATTCCTTACACTGCCATGTATCCCACCACTATGCAGGAAAATGGTGTGACATACAATTTGCCGAATGTGTTTAACTATAATTCTATTATGCTGACACTGGCAAAAAAAGGGGGTGACTATCTATTCTTTGACCGTCCGTTATCTCTATTCATTCCTAATTATAATTCAGTACCAGCACCAGTGATCGGGGGGACACGAGTAGGAACTAACTACAGATTCAAGTGCGAATATGATGTAGACTTCGACCGTTCGTTTATTCGTTTCTTTACTCAGATAGCAGTAGTATTTCCTCTTATCATTCCTTTGTATTTTGAAATGTACCCACAAAGCGGGGAGCGCAAAAGATAACCAATGGCAGTAACAAGTAAATTAGAATCCATAAGGAACATCATGCAAGATCAGGACGCTAAATTTTGGCGTGTCAGGTCGTCTGCTGGTGACACTATAGGATTAAATTTTAAAGGTGTGACAGCTACTACCAGCGCATCTGAAGCATACACAGCACTAGAGACATTTATCAATGACCTTACAGGGGACTGGGTAGATGTGCGCGTCTACACCAAAGCACCAAATGTTGGCGAAGATGGTAAAACAGTACCGGGCAAACAGACAGGACAATACACATTTGGACCTTATAGAGTAGCTTTAAATAGTGCTGGTATCAATGGTACTGGTGGCGGTGGCGGTGGCAGAGATTCTAATGTGCAAGTACTGGTAGAACTCGCAGTGCTTCGCAAAGAAATGGAGCTACAAAAAGAGATTGATAAACTTGAACGGGAACTAGAAGAAAAAAACAAAGGTTCAATAGACGGGTTCAATATGCAGAAAGAAATGTGGGGTATGGCTAAAGAATGGCTCACAGCAAAGAAAGTAGAAACTGACATGGTGAATGCTGCTAACAAATCTAAAGGCACTACAGATGCACCAGCAGCAGCCATAGCAGAGAAAGTAGAACCGGGAGTAGTAGCGACATCTATAGGCAATATAAAAGCAGTAATGAACGGGCAAACAATGGAATTGATAGAGGCTATAGGCATCTATGCAAAGGTAGACCCGGACAATTTTAAAACTATGGCTACAAGTGTGCTAAACGGTGTGACAGCATATAAAGAAACAATGGCTAAAACTGACCAATGACACCACAAAACAAAAAGCGTGCAGCAGAGGGAACTATCGTAGTAGGTGCTATCGTAGCTGTATGGTATTTTTGGCCACATATCAAACTTTTTTTAGGTAATGTATTTGGAAATCATTTCGGGCTACCGGGTGCAAATCAAACACAGAACGACACCGATACACAGGGCAAACAGACTGCACTGAATCCGGGCGCTGCTGATAATACTAGAAGCAGTAAAGGTACTACCAGTACTACCAGCAATATGAATGAAACAGATGAACACGGAGCGCCACCGGGAACACTGATCTATCCTGATGATTGCGAAATAACTACTAAAGACGGTTCACGTCCTTGCACAGATCAGGAATGGCAGGACGCTGCTAGTCCTGCTGCACCAGCTACACCTATCAAGGGCTACACTGACATGACTACTTTTATGTCTGACTATAAAGGACTGATTAACCAGCTATCACAGCAGTACCAAATTCAACCCGGTATTATATTGGCTATAGCTGGTATAGAGAGTACACAGCAGGACGCAAACGGTAACTGGGTATTTGGTACGCATGAGAATGCTGTCAATGCAAATAATTTTTTCAATATCAAAGCAGATGCAAACTGGCGCGGTGACACATACCAAGACAGTAACGGAAATTCGTGGCGTGCCTATGCTACACCTGCTGACAGTATCAAAGATGTATATGCTTTTTTAAAAAATAATTCAAGGTATACGGATGCTGGTCTATTCAATAGTACGTCTATCATAGATCAGGCGAATGCCTTGCAAAAAGCTGGCTATGCTGGTGACAATAACAACTATGCAGCTTCTCTAATTCCTATGGCTACAAAGTCTAAATTACTATTTGACAATGTGCCTGACAATTATAACAGTGCCGGGCTCGATTGGTTTCCTGTATTCGTGACTATAGGTATAGGCGTTGCATTGCTTGGCGGTGTAGAGTTGGTAGGCGCGAAGGGCAGTAAAAAAAGATAACAACGTAAATTTTTAATCATGTATAAAACATACGTCCTTTCAAGTACAAAACTGGTACAAGTCCTGATAGTCAGTGATGATAAGATAGACTTTGTAGCTTCGGAGCATCCTAGCACTGCCAAAGCTTTGATAGCTAAGTCTCATAAAATTTCTATCAGCAGTTTAGATGCTACTTTGCAAAAAGCAATCAAGGCTAAAGGGTACAGCCCTGATTTTGACCTGTACGAATACACAGGCGGGGCTACAAAAGCCGATAAGACAGAAAAGGTACATAAGCCAGCCAAAGAACCGAAAGCCCCTAAAACGGCTAAAAAGACTGCATCTAAAAAAGCTAAGTAATGTCAGTACAAAGACAGAAAGTACGCTGGAATCAGGCAAAGCCTGTATCTAACACTACACCTAATCAAAAGGTCGGTGTATATACGGATTGCGCTGATATTATGTTCTACAATCTCAGCAATGTAAACGGCGGGGCTGGTAGTATATATTACATCAATGGTATGCCACTGCCAGCAGGTGCATCTATGACATTGGGATGCAATCAAAATGAAATATTGACCGGGATGATACAGGTACAGGGCGCGAAGCCTGTAGGTACAGCCGGGCTATGGGTACAGCGCAAAGAATACGTAGACTAATGGGACAATCTAGCATCAATCCATATAATGGCGGCGGCGGCGGCGGCGGAACAAACTACTGGAAATTGGTGCCATTGAACGCGCATGATGCAGTATTGACACCTGTAGCTAGTGCAGGCGGTTTTAATATCGTGGCGGTTAATATGCTATTTGGACAATTTGAATTTTATATTGATGATACAAATATTTACATGCAAGCGAATGACAGTGCTGGTAATAGTGCTGTGTTGCAAATACCTGATACAGGCGATATATTAATGACTGTGCAAGATGTGTCGGGTACTTATTCTAATTTTTTAGTTCAACTTTTAAATGTGGAAGGTACTGTAACCCCTATCGCTGGTGGGGGAGCAAGCATTGCGGTTACAGATACTCTTATACAGGCATCAATAGGTGATTTGGCTGGCAATAAAGCCACTATAGATATACAGTCTACACAGATCGAAGAAGTAGTACAAAGTCCGTCGGGTGCAGATCAAGCAGGCGCGCTTTATACTTTGGCACAGGTTTCAGTAGGTATAAGAAATCTTCCTACAGGGAAAGAAAGTTTGTTTGTTGCATTCCCTTCAGATCTGCTGATGTATGTCCGTGACGCTGGTGGCAATGTTGGGCAGTTAGCGCAAACGCTTATAAATCTTGAATCTCAATATAACGGCGCTACAGTCTTTGAAAATAATGTAGATGGATTCATTTACTATGACGAGTTTACACCGGGTGCGGGTGCTTATGTAGGCTATAGCGGTATCTTACAGCTCAAAGACATTGGCGGTACAATCTATCAAATTCCATATTTATGATAAAGCTACTTCTATGCCTTATGCTTGTGGCTCAAACAAGCAATCCACAGCCTCAGGGTGACGCGAAAGCGGAGCAAGTCGAAGGTGTATATGTATTTGTCAATTCTAAGCCCGTAGCGGCCACGGATTATCTTGGTACTGTAAAAGGTGGAAATACCGGGTTCAATACTCCCTCTGGAATGGTGTCACGACTTGTTCGTGAGGCAAAAAAGAAGTTCCCGGCCTGTCAGGCCGTAATAGTCGTCCCTGATCTCGATAAGGCCGACGCTGTGAAATACAAATAGGCATCAATCTTCAATCATAGGTTCAAAAGCCGTCATATCCGAAAGGTGTGGCGGTTTTTTTTGCGGATCGGGTTTTTGATCGTGCCAACGAATGTTAATAACCGTTATAAAATTAAACGGTTCTTTTCTACCTTTCTCCTACTGATATAAAACAAAAGCAATGGTTAAAGGCATAATATTAAATCCTCTAATGGGGTTTGTGATCGCTCAAAAAAGTGATAATGGAGATATTTATTTAGATGCTACAGGCTCACACGAGAAATGGACATCAAACTATAGTGATTGCACTATTTTCGCAGACGTTAAAAGCTGTGGAATGCAAGCGACAATTTTTGATCTCAAAGACTGGTTTTTTATTCCAGTAGCTTATAAAGTAATAATCGAATGAAAAAAGAAGTTAGAAAAAAATGTGCTTACTGTGGTCGTTATCGCAGTATCACTAAAATGCATTCTTTAGATGTATGGGGTACAAACAAAGAAAAGTATTTCTGTATTGACACTCAGTGTCTACAATCGGTATTACCAAGATTATCTAAACCGACTAAATAAAGCGCATCGTGCAGATGTATTAAATGACTATATCCATTGTGAGAATAAATACCGTACAGGCTGTGTAAATACTGCTGTAGAGCCATTATATCAAGGCATAGTAAGAATAAGTGTAGATAGAGGCTGGAGAAATTCTTATATGTGCTGTGGTGCCTGTGCTTAGATCGCTATATCTAAAAATCAAAAAGAGGATTGATCTATAATTCTTTGCCCTGCTGTAATGTAATTGAAAGGCTGAATACCTAGTAGGATGTGCAAGTCATTACAATTTCAAACCTCTTACAGTGGGGCTTTAAAGGCTTTTATCTATCTCTCCAATCAGTGATTGTATGAAGATACTATCACTACCGATAGTCAGATACATAAACACCAGTGCTGCACCTTGCGACATATTCAGCTTTACTTTGTAGTGTAGTTGGGCTGGATACTCTCTATATTTATTTTTCAATCGAGTATTGAGATTATACAGAATGTTGCTACAGGCTAATAGGGCTAACTCTGTGGGACGTCCTTTGATCTCTAGGGGCTTGGTAGATTCGCACCTGTCTAGGTAGCGTATCAGGTCTATAAAGTCGCTATTATTTATTTTCATGTTTCAAGGATATAAATGCTAATGCTTCTTTGAGAGTAGGAAAAAATGTTTGATTCGATTGGTTGTTTGATTCGTAGTCAGGTACAGGCTGCATTTCATTTTCTGCAATGATTTTTTGTATCTCGCTTTTGGGTTCTATAGCATCTTTTACCAAGTCTACCATACGCATCATTTGACGGTCTACTGTAGGCATGTATGGTAGTATTACTATCCATCCGTTTGCTATCTGTACGATTGTGATTTGGTTGTCCATGTTAGATTAATTTGTATTTATTGAGTTGTTGGAATACTCTGTCAGGGTATAGGCTGCTGCTGTCATGTACGATGATACCAGCTATTTTTTGTATGATGATGTTGTTAGGGTATGCAGGTGCATCCGGGCGGTTATCGTAGATAGCGTATTCGCTAATATCGTATTTGCTGATCTCTGTATGCAGTGTCAGGCATATTGCTGTGAGCTGATTTGTGACACTAAAAAAATTCTGCTGCTGGTCACCGCGAAAAGTAAACTGCTGTACTTGTTTACCAGCCTTGTGAACCGGGTAGGCGTACTTGATTAGCATAGTCAATGCCGAAACTGGTTTCCCTGCTGTGGTGCTTTGCTTTGGCTGTGGGGCTTGATCTGTCATGGGTCTATGGTTTTTGGTCGAAAAAATTTTTTTGCCTTAGAGATATATGTTATTAGTTTCTCACAGATAACAGGTAACAGAATAACTAAAAACTAATATTTTGTAAAGCTCTATTTCCACTATGTGAAATCAAATTTTGTCCATTGGTACAAAGGGCGTGTTTGGTGAAAAAAATGTGATCAGATCAGGCATGACTAACACAGCTTTGCTATTTGTCCCTCGTGTAGGTGGCAATACGTCACCTAACATAGTCTTTCTACTGGCACGTGTCGTATGTCCGTCTAATGGATATATACGATGTTCATACTGTATCAGTCCCTGATCTCTCAGAGTACGTTTGATATAAGCCATACTACCAAGCCCACGCAGGTTAAACAAATCATTGTAGTAGTGAGTACAGCACATAAAGTCTGCCCTGACTAGGTTTAATGCTTCGCGTTCGTCCTCTGTGTAGTTAGTCCCCTCTGTGATAAAACAGTGTAGCTGTGTGTCTAGTACGGCTGTGGCTGTGAGTTTGCCACCCGTCACCTCTGACAGTCTTTCTCTCAGTGTAGGAGTATATTTGAGTTGGTAGATAAATGCTTTGCGCTGTGTCTCTATAGGCTGTCTCATGGCGAAGTATTTTAGTATCTTCTCCATATCCCTGCCAGTGTCACGGACATAATAAAAACCGTCTGCCTGTATGTCTAGCAGACGATGTATAGTGTCCCAGCTAGCTAAGTAAAAGTTATTGCTGTGATCTGTGATGTAGCCCCGGTCTATCAGCAGTGCCATATACCTCTGAAGCTGCTTTGATGAACGTCTACAGTGTACAGCAGCTTTTTTAATCTCTGACTTACATACATGTCCCTGATCTTGATAGTGTCCCTTTAATATCAGCAGTGATGCTATAGCGTATCGTAGTGGCTTATCCTTTGCCACTGCTAGGGGCAAGGCTTTGGGTATCTTATATTTTATCACTGCTGTACTCATGGATATACAGCGTAATAGATTATTAAGAAAAAGAAAATAACAATCAAAATGATAAATACAACTATTGTTGTCTTTCTTTGTATCTTTGTCATATACTTTTTTTGCTGGTGGCTCACATTCTTGGTCGGATAGAGCCACCATTTTTTTTTATGTAAAAAGAATCATTTGACCTTTTGCCTTGACTGTCTGTAGTGCTTTGTCAGCATCTTCTTTGTTTTTAAATCTGCCTATCCTGATACGCTGTCCCTTTATCACTATCTCAGCTCTCCAGCAGTCATGTCTACTGTTTTTTCCTTTCTTACTTGTATCGTGATATACTCCCATGACGGGGGTAAAGGTATAAAAGAATCCCCCCCACATATTAACATATCCACATGTTGTATAAACAAATTGTATATATTACTTTTGATAAAAATAGATGCTATGTATCAAACATCACTTAGAGAGTTCAACGAAGCTAAAGGCAAACAGATGCTACAGGAACTAACAGACAAAAACGCTGGTGTGTTTTTCATGCTCGGACAGACGCAGAACGGCGGTGTATTCGGTGCTAATATCAGTGAGGTAGACAATGAAAAATTGCTACAGGTTTTAGAAGCATTGGTAAAGCAGATGAAAGGTGCTAGAAGTACTCTATTTATTCGCTAGATACCTGCCTGTTATATTGTTAATTTAGTCCCTAAATATTTACCAATGTCGTTACAGTCTGAAATAGGTAAACCTGACTACAGGCATAGCGTTGAAGTGCATAACGCTATCAATGCAGATATAATCAGGATTTTGGAATCTCAGTTTGACCGGGCGCGAAAAGAGGCTTCACCGGTTGCCTATAGGTTCAAAGGCAAAGACAGACTAGAGACTGCAAAAAATATATACACTGCTTTAAAGAATGATATAACCTATGTCAAAGACCCTGTAGGCTATCAGGACATACGACTGCCCAAACATTTTTGGCATAGTAGAAAGGGGGACTGCAAATCTTTTTCTTTAAATACCCTTGCTATATGGTCTAACTTATACCCTGCTGATGAACTCAGATTCAAGTATGCAGCATACGGGGACGATGGCACGCCGTCACACGTCTATCCGGTAGTAGCAGAGCCGGGCAAAAAACCTATCATCATAGATGGCTGCTGGATATTTTTTAATTCTGAAAAAACTCCTACCTTTAGCCAACAATCAAAAAATATGCAAGTCAGAGTACTAAGCGGAACGGACGACATGACAGCCTTTACACCTGCTTCAATTTCTCACTATGCTAAGGTGTACGCGTCACTAGATGCAAGGGGCAGACAGCAATTTAAAAATATGCTGTTAGATCGCATGGCTTTAGAAACTGCCAAAGAAAACTATGTGTCGGGTGCTATAGACGAGCGCGCACTATACACTAACCTTTGCGCTATCGAAGGTATAGGACGTATCAGGCACAAGGGACAGGGGAAAGCAAAAGCTAAAAAGTTTTTACATTGGTTCAACGCTGCTGCTTTGTTCGTAGGTCGTGCTGCATTCCTGCTATTCGTCACACTGAATGTAAACGGTCTAGCTAGCAAACTAGCTGATCTGCATAAGTGGGGAAAGGACGGCGGTGTTATGAATACATGGTATATGTTTGGTGGCAATACCAAAAAGTTTCTACAGATCATCGAAAGGGGCAGCAAAAAGAAAAAACTGTTCTTATCTAAAAAAGCTAAAGAGAAATTCGAGCAAAGATATGGCGCACTTTCACCTAATGAAATAGCCTATGAAAAAAGCATACACGGTACTGATGATTATAGTATAGGCGTGTTACCTGCTTTGGCTGCTGCTGCACTGGCAGTCATACCAGTGCTAGCAGGTATAGTGCCAAAAATGATAGACGGTTTTAGGGCTGCTGGCAAAGCTGGCATACCGGGTGCATCTAAACAGGCTGGTGGACTGATCGGTGAAGGTACAGACCTGATAAATGCGAATACAGCGAACGGCTATAATCCTACAGCAGGTGGAATAGTAAATTCATTTTTGCCACCGGGTCAAAGTGCCAACGCACACGGAGCTGTAGATAGCAGGGCAGTACAGCCAAATAAAGGGGGTATCGTATTTGATCTAAAGAAGTTCTACACGCCTATAGCTGATGACCCTACAGATGCAGGGGTCACTATCCCACCTGATGCTAATACTGCTGTCCCTGCTGGCAGTCCTGATGGTACTGTCAGCATCCCACCTGATGCACCAAATATCGCTGATGAACACGCAGCAGATATGGAGACACTAGCACCACTATTAAAAAATCTAGCAGCTACCGGGCTTGCTACTGCTGGTGCTGTGATGTCTCAGTCTCAGAATCCTAATATACGCAAATGGGGTGGGGCTTTGGACGGGGCAGAGAGCGCACTCACAGGACAGGCACTACACCGGGCAGGGTATCACGATGATGCTAAATTCCATGAGAGTTTACACGCTGGTTTGCGTATCAATGTAGCTGGTGTGTTGTTTTGGGGTGGCGTGCTTTATGTAGGGTCTAAACTGGCAAAGAAATGATTTGGCTTTGTCTACTTGCTGCTTTTGCTGTGACTATTGCTATAGTATTCATAGTCATGTCAAGGCTTATAAAAGATGCTGAAAAATAAATTTTGTTATTTAGATATATACTTATACTTTTACTTTAAATAAAAATATCTGTCATGGCTAAAGCTCCCCGCAAACCTAAGTTGAGAAAATATCCAAGGACACCTAAACGCGGTGCATCATTGGCAGTGATGAACAGATATAAAGAAAGATGCCGCGAAGTAGACCAGCACAATGCTGCTAAAGTCAGGGAGTACAATAAGAAGATCGAGGACATCAAAAAGGCACGTAAGATGCACACAGGACTGTCCGGGACTGGTCGCAAATCTCTAAAGTTGTATAAATTCAAAACTCTATAAATTTTTAGCTATGGCTCACAAGAGAAAGAAAAAAGGAATGTTCGGTGTCAGTGAAGATTTGGTACAGCTTGGGCAAGGTGTACTAGGTTCTGCTATCGTAGTCACCGCTATAAATAAATTTGCTGGTGGCATGGGTCACAGACGCGGCGGCGGTGGCGAAGATGAACAAGTCCCGGACGCTGCTATAAATCCTGTAATGCAGGGCATCGGTGAAATATCAGCTAAATTTGGTGTGCCAAAAGCAGCAGTGATAAAAGGTGTAGCTGGTGTCGCTTTTGTATATGCAGCAGAGAAGATGCCACAGCACAGGACAGCCTTTTTGTTTATCGCTGGAATCCTATTTTGGGATGCATTGACTTCACACCAAAAAGTCAGGGAGTACATGGGTATCAATGGCACTGTACTGGCAGGGACAGAAGAACTAAATAAGATCGAGGATGATCTCCGTAAAGAACTGGCAGCATGTAAAGAGATCATGGGGCTACCGGGTTCACCTGCTGTAAATGGTACTGTACTGGCAGGTAGTGAACTGGCAGGAATGAACAACGGTATTTATGATAGTAAAATGAACTATGCAGCTTTAGGGCTGTAATATCAGCTATTCGGACTTAGATAAATAAAGTAAATTTTAAACAAATATAAAAACCTCTATATGTCAAATCAGATAAGTGCAGATACTCTTCATAAAATGCGTATGGCGCGTATGCAGCAGGACTTGAAAAAAGGTGTAATGCCTATGAATCAGGAACGCGCAATTTTGCAATATCTCAAGGGTGTGTATGATGAAGATGTCATCGTCACAAAGTCATGGCTATCTAATGCGCTGCCTATGGGTACAGGTACACAGCAGTCTCTGAAATTCAATTTTCAGCAGACAAACCAAAAGGCTGGTAATGTATCAAACAGCCCTACAGACAATCTGCTAAACATGGTAGATACATTCGAGGTCACAGGCTTTAGGCTGGCAATGTTTACGCTGCCGTCTACTGCTGCCGGGTCAGGTCTGGTAGCCGGGAACTATGGCAATGCTGTGAAGCAATACTATCCCAATCCAAACGTTTTCTTTGGTACTGGCTTGGCTGGTGGTACTGAATATTTGAACCTGAATAACGTGTTCAACGGTCTGCTATATGTCAAAATAGATAGTACTGTATTTTTTGAAAGTATGCAACTGGCAGACCTGCTGAAAGTCGGAAACACTCAGCAGGGTACAGCCCTATCTACTGTAGCTGCTGCACCAAATACAGTAGACGGCGGCGGCGGTAGAGCACAGTTTACCAGTGGTGACACTCGTGCTATAGAAATGGACTGCACACCTATGTTCATGCTAAACGGTAGCGGTAAGAATGATATAAATATCAATCTCTTTGAAGCTACACTGCTATGCCCTACCGATACTGCTGTAAATGTAGCTACACGTATCAATTTTGTAGAACTCCAACTGCTTGGCTTCTTATGTCAGGGTGGTGCGAAGCAAGGTGTACGCAAAGCGTAAAAGAATAGATCATAAATTCATAAACAGCGGGCGTGGCGTTATTCGCTCACGCCCGTTTTAATTCACAATAAAATGGCAGAAATAAAACCCTTTCTATCGAGACAAATCTACACTGTAGAAATACCAATGGTAAACTATACAGCTGGTAGCGGTGAGAATGAATTTAAAGACGCTGCATCCGGTACGCTGTTGAATCCGGGCAATACTACTGATAGGGTAGTAATCAGGGCTATTGAGGTGTATATCTCAGATATTTACTACGTAGCACCTAGCGGAAATCTAGTAGTGACACAGCCTGACGCTGCCAAATGTGTGCTTACACTACGTGTCGGGGAAGATGAACCTATTTATCAAGTACCTATACTTGACTTTACTACTCAGATCAATTTTGGGGTAATCAAAGAGCTATTCCCTACACCTATAAACCTACTTAAATCATCTATTACAGCCATAGGGACGCTATCTAGTGCTAATCTCTCAGTTATGATAGGATTCCACTACGAAAGGCTAACAGCAGCAGAATTTAAGGCATTCCAAGACGCTTACCCGTTTCCTACAGGTGGGCTACAGAACAAAAAAAATAGATAATGTCTATACTAATCGAAAGGAATAACATTCAGTTAGTGAATACCTACATCATTGATGCACCACAGATCAATAGTCGTAGGCGTGTGAAGCTGCCTTTCAATCCTATCGTAGATGGTGGAATAGTCAAGGACATAAAATTCTATCCTGGTACTGATGTGATAGCACCTATTCCTTACACTGCCATGTATCCCACCACTATGCAGGAAAATGGTGTGACATACAATTTGCCGAATGTGTTTAACTATAATTCTATTATGCTGACACTGGCAAAAAAAGGGGGTGACTATCTATTCTTTGACCGTCCGTTATCTCTATTCATTCCTAATTATAATTCAGTACCAGCACCAGTGATCGGGGGGACACGAGTAGGAACTAACTACAGATTCAAGTGCGAATATGATGTAGACTTCGACCGTTCGTTTATTCGTTTCTTTACTCAGATAGCAGTAGTATTTCCTCTTATCATTCCTTTGTATTTTGAAATGTACCCACAAAGCGGGGAGCGCAAAAGATAACCAATGGCAGTAACAAGTAAATTAGAATCCATAAGGAACATCATGCAAGATCAGGACGCTAAATTTTGGCGTGTCAGGTCGTCTGCTGGTGACACTATAGGATTAAATTTTAAAGGTGTGACAGCTACTACCAGCGCATCTGAAGCATACACAGCACTAGAGACATTTATCAATGACCTTACAGGGGACTGGGTAGATGTGCGCGTCTACACCAAAGCACCAAATGTTGGCGAAGATGGTAAAACAGTACCGGGCAAACAGACAGGACAATACACATTTGGACCTTATAGAGTAGCTTTAAATAGTGCTGGTATCAATGGTACTGGTGGCGGTGGCGGTGGCAGAGATTCTAATGTGCAAGTACTGGTAGAACTCGCAGTGCTTCGCAAAGAAATGGAGCTACAAAAAGAGATTGATAAACTTGAACGGGAACTAGAAGAAAAAAACAAAGGTTCAATAGACGGGTTCAATATGCAGAAAGAAATGTGGGGTATGGCTAAAGAATGGCTCACAGCAAAGAAAGTAGAAACTGACATGGTGAATGCTGCTAACAAATCTAAAGGCACTACAGATGCACCAGCAGCAGCCATAGCAGAGAAAGTAGAACCGGGAGTAGTAGCGACATCTATAGGCAATATAAAAGCAGTAATGAACGGGCAAACAATGGAATTGATAGAGGCTATAGGCATCTATGCAAAGGTAGACCCGGACAATTTTAAAACTATGGCTACAAGTGTGCTAAACGGTGTGACAGCATATAAAGAAACAATGGCTAAAACTGACCAATGACACCACAAAACAAAAAGCGTGCAGCAGAGGGAACTATCGTAGTAGGTGCTATCGTAGCTGTATGGTATTTTTGGCCACATATCAAACTTTTTTTAGGTAATGTATTTGGAAATCATTTCGGGCTACCGGGTGCAAATCAAACACAGAACGACACCGATACACAGGGCAAACAGACTGCACTGAATCCGGGCGCTGCTGATAATACTAGAAGCAGTAAAGGTACTACCAGTACTACCAGCAATATGAATGAAACAGATGAACACGGAGCGCCACCGGGAACACTGATCTATCCTGATGATTGCGAAATAACTACTAAAGACGGTTCACGTCCTTGCACAGATCAGGAATGGCAGGACGCTGCTAGTCCTGCTGCACCAGCTACACCTATCAAGGGCTACACTGACATGACTACTTTTATGTCTGACTATAAAGGACTGATTAACCAGCTATCACAGCAGTACCAAATTCAACCCGGTATTATATTGGCTATAGCTGGTATAGAGAGTACACAGCAGGACGCAAACGGTAACTGGGTATTTGGTACGCATGAGAATGCTGTCAATGCAAATAATTTTTTCAATATCAAAGCAGATGCAAACTGGCGCGGTGACACATACCAAGACAGTAACGGAAATTCGTGGCGTGCCTATGCTACACCTGCTGACAGTATCAAAGATGTATATGCTTTTTTAAAAAATAATTCAAGGTATACGGATGCTGGTCTATTCAATAGTACGTCTATCATAGATCAGGCGAATGCCTTGCAAAAAGCTGGCTATGCTGGTGACAATAACAACTATGCAGCTTCTCTAATTCCTATGGCTACAAAGTCTAAATTACTATTTGACAATGTGCCTGACAATTATAACAGTGCCGGGCTCGATTGGTTTCCTGTATTCGTGACTATAGGTATAGGCGTTGCATTGCTTGGCGGTGTAGAGTTGGTAGGCGCGAAGGGCAGTAAAAAAAGATAACAACGTAAATTTTTAATCATGTATAAAACATACGTCCTTTCAAGTACAAAACTGGTACAAGTCCTGATAGTCAGTGATGATAAGATAGACTTTGTAGCTTCGGAGCATCCTAGCACTGCCAAAGCTTTGATAGCTAAGTCTCATAAAATTTCTATCAGCAGTTTAGATGCTACTTTGCAAAAAGCAATCAAGGCTAAAGGGTACAGCCCTGATTTTGACCTGTACGAATACACAGGCGGGGCTACAAAAGCCGATAAGACAGAAAAGGTACATAAGCCAGCCAAAGAACCGAAAGCCCCTAAAACGGCTAAAAAGACTGCATCTAAAAAAGCTAAGTAATGTCAGTACAAAGACAGAAAGTACGCTGGAATCAGGCAAAGCCTGTATCTAACACTACACCTAATCAAAAGGTCGGTGTATATACGGATTGCGCTGATATTATGTTCTACAATCTCAGCAATGTAAACGGCGGGGCTGGTAGTATATATTACATCAATGGTATGCCACTGCCAGCAGGTGCATCTATGACATTGGGATGCAATCAAAATGAAATATTGACCGGGATGATACAGGTACAGGGCGCGAAGCCTGTAGGTACAGCCGGGCTATGGGTACAGCGCAAAGAATACGTAGACTAATGGGACAATCTAGCATCAATCCATATAATGGCGGCGGCGGCGGCGGCGGAACAAACTACTGGAAATTGGTGCCATTGAACGCGCATGATGCAGTATTGACACCTGTAGCTAGTGCAGGCGGTTTTAATATCGTGGCGGTTAATATGCTATTTGGACAATTTGAATTTTATATTGATGATACAAATATTTACATGCAAGCGAATGACAGTGCTGGTAATAGTGCTGTGTTGCAAATACCTGATACAGGCGATATATTAATGACTGTGCAAGATGTGTCGGGTACTTATTCTAATTTTTTAGTTCAACTTTTAAATGTGGAAGGTACTGTAACCCCTATCGCTGGTGGGGGAGCAAGCATTGCGGTTACAGATACTCTTATACAGGCATCAATAGGTGATTTGGCTGGCAATAAAGCCACTATAGATATACAGTCTACACAGATCGAAGAAGTAGTACAAAGTCCGTCGGGTGCAGATCAAGCAGGCGCGCTTTATACTTTGGCACAGGTTTCAGTAGGTATAAGAAATCTTCCTACAGGGAAAGAAAGTTTGTTTGTTGCATTCCCTTCAGATCTGCTGATGTATGTCCGTGACGCTGGTGGCAATGTTGGGCAGTTAGCGCAAACGCTTATAAATCTTGAATCTCAATATAACGGCGCTACAGTCTTTGAAAATAATGTAGATGGATTCATTTACTATGACGAGTTTACACCGGGTGCGGGTGCTTATGTAGGCTATAGCGGTATCTTACAGCTCAAAGACATTGGCGGTACAATCTATCAAATTCCATATTTATGATAAAGCTACTTCTATGCCTTATGCTTGTGGCTCAAACAAGCAATCCACAGCCTCAGGGTGACGCGAAAGCGGAGCAAGTCGAAGGTGTATATGTATTTGTCAATTCTAAGCCCGTAGCGGCCACGGATTATCTTGGTACTGTAAAAGGTGGAAATACCGGGTTCAATACTCCCTCTGGAATGGTGTCACGACTTGTTCGTGAGGCAAAAAAGAAGTTCCCGGCCTGTCAGGCCGTAATAGTCGTCCCTGATCTCGATAAGGCCGACGCTGTGAAATACAAATAGGCATCAATCTTCAATCATAGGTTCAAAAGCCGTCATATCCGAAAGGTGTGGCGGTTTTTTTTGCGGATCGGGTTTTTGATCGTGCCAACGAATGTTAATAACCGTTATAAAATTAAACGGTTCTTTTCTACCTTTCTCCTACTGATATAAAACAAAAGCAATGGTTAAAGGCATAATATTAAATCCTCTAATGGGGTTTGTGATCGCTCAAAAAAGTGATAATGGAGATATTTATTTAGATGCTACAGGCTCACACGAGAAATGGACATCAAACTATAGTGATTGCACTATTTTCGCAGACGTTAAAAGCTGTGGAATGCAAGCGACAATTTTTGATCTCAAAGACTGGTTTTTTATTCCAGTAGCTTATAAAGTAATAATCGAATGAAAAAAGAAGTTAGAAAAAAATGTGCTTACTGTGGTCGTTATCGCAGTATCACTAAAATGCATTCTTTAGATGTATGGGGTACAAACAAAGAAAAGTATTTCTGTATTGACACTCAGTGTCTACAATCGGTATTACCAAGATTATCTAAACCGACTAAATAAAGCGCATCGTGCAGATGTATTAAATGACTATATCCATTGTGAGAATAAATACCGTACAGGCTGTGTAAATACTGCTGTAGAGCCATTATATCAAGGCATAGTAAGAATAAGTGTAGATAGAGGCTGGAGAAATTCTTATATGTGCTGTGGTGCCTGTGCTTAGATCGCTATATCTAAAAATCAAAAAGAGGATTGATCTATAATTCTTTGCCCTGCTGTAATGTAATTGAAAGGCTGAATACCTAGTAGGATGTGCAAGTCATTACAATTTCAAACCTCTTACAGTGGGGCTTTAAAGGCTTTTATCTATCTCTCCAATCAGTGATTGTATGAAGATACTATCACTACCGATAGTCAGATACATAAACACCAGTGCTGCACCTTGCGACATATTCAGCTTTACTTTGTAGTGTAGTTGGGCTGGATACTCTCTATATTTATTTTTCAATCGAGTATTGAGATTATACAGAATGTTGCTACAGGCTAATAGGGCTAACTCTGTGGGACGTCCTTTGATCTCTAGGGGCTTGGTAGATTCGCACCTGTCTAGGTAGCGTATCAGGTCTATAAAGTCGCTATTATTTATTTTCATGTTTCAAGGATATAAATGCTAATGCTTCTTTGAGAGTAGGAAAAAATGTTTGATTCGATTGGTTGTTTGATTCGTAGTCAGGTACAGGCTGCATTTCATTTTCTGCAATGATTTTTTGTATCTCGCTTTTGGGTTCTATAGCATCTTTTACCAAGTCTACCATACGCATCATTTGACGGTCTACTGTAGGCATGTATGGTAGTATTACTATCCATCCGTTTGCTATCTGTACGATTGTGATTTGGTTGTCCATGTTAGATTAATTTGTATTTATTGAGTTGTTGGAATACTCTGTCAGGGTATAGGCTGCTGCTGTCATGTACGATGATACCAGCTATTTTTTGTATGATGATGTTGTTAGGGTATGCAGGTGCATCCGGGCGGTTATCGTAGATAGCGTATTCGCTAATATCGTATTTGCTGATCTCTGTATGCAGTGTCAGGCATATTGCTGTGAGCTGATTTGTGACACTAAAAAAATTCTGCTGCTGGTCACCGCGAAAAGTAAACTGCTGTACTTGTTTACCAGCCTTGTGAACCGGGTAGGCGTACTTGATTAGCATAGTCAATGCCGAAACTGGTTTCCCTGCTGTGGTGCTTTGCTTTGGCTGTGGGGCTTGATCTGTCATGGGTCTATGGTTTTTGGTCGAAAAAATTTTTTTGCCTTAGAGATATATGTTATTAGTTTCTCACAGATAACAGGTAACAGAATAACTAAAAACTAATATTTTGTAAAGCTCTATTTCCACTATGTGAAATCAAATTTTGTCCATTGGTACAAAGGGCGTGTTTGGTGAAAAAAATGTGATCAGATCAGGCATGACTAACACAGCTTTGCTATTTGTCCCTCGTGTAGGTGGCAATACGTCACCTAACATAGTCTTTCTACTGGCACGTGTCGTATGTCCGTCTAATGGATATATACGATGTTCATACTGTATCAGTCCCTGATCTCTCAGAGTACGTTTGATATAAGCCATACTACCAAGCCCACGCAGGTTAAACAAATCATTGTAGTAGTGAGTACAGCACATAAAGTCTGCCCTGACTAGGTTTAATGCTTCGCGTTCGTCCTCTGTGTAGTTAGTCCCCTCTGTGATAAAACAGTGTAGCTGTGTGTCTAGTACGGCTGTGGCTGTGAGTTTGCCACCCGTCACCTCTGACAGTCTTTCTCTCAGTGTAGGAGTATATTTGAGTTGGTAGATAAATGCTTTGCGCTGTGTCTCTATAGGCTGTCTCATGGCGAAGTATTTTAGTATCTTCTCCATATCCCTGCCAGTGTCACGGACATAATAAAAACCGTCTGCCTGTATGTCTAGCAGACGATGTATAGTGTCCCAGCTAGCTAAGTAAAAGTTATTGCTGTGATCTGTGATGTAGCCCCGGTCTATCAGCAGTGCCATATACCTCTGAAGCTGCTTTGATGAACGTCTACAGTGTACAGCAGCTTTTTTAATCTCTGACTTACATACATGTCCCTGATCTTGATAGTGTCCCTTTAATATCAGCAGTGATGCTATAGCGTATCGTAGTGGCTTATCCTTTGCCACTGCTAGGGGCAAGGCTTTGGGTATCTTATATTTTATCACTGCTGTACTCATGGATATACAGCGTAATAGATTATTAAGAAAAAGAAAATAACAATCAAAATGATAAATACAACTATTGTTGTCTTTCTTTGTATCTTTGTCATATACTTTTTTTGCTGGTGGCTCACATTCTTGGTCGGATAGAGCCACCATTTTTTTTTATGTAAAAAGAATCATTTGACCTTTTGCCTTGACTGTCTGTAGTGCTTTGTCAGCATCTTCTTTGTTTTTAAATCTGCCTATCCTGATACGCTGTCCCTTTATCACTATCTCAGCTCTCCAGCAGTCATGTCTACTGTTTTTTCCTTTCTTACTTGTATCGTGATATACTCCCATGACGGGGGTAAAGGTATAAAAGAATCCCCCCCACATATTAACATATCCACATGTTGTATAAACAAATTGTATATATTACTTTTGATAAAAATAGATGCTATGTATCAAACATCACTTAGAGAGTTCAACGAAGCTAAAGGCAAACAGATGCTACAGGAACTAACAGACAAAAACGCTGGTGTGTTTTTCATGCTCGGACAGACGCAGAACGGCGGTGTATTCGGTGCTAATATCAGTGAGGTAGACAATGAAAAATTGCTACAGGTTTTAGAAGCATTGGTAAAGCAGATGAAAGGTGCTAGAAGTACTCTATTTATTCGCTAGATACCTGCCTGTTATATTGTTAATTTAGTCCCTAAATATTTACCAATGTCGTTACAGTCTGAAATAGGTAAACCTGACTACAGGCATAGCGTTGAAGTGCATAACGCTATCAATGCAGATATAATCAGGATTTTGGAATCTCAGTTTGACCGGGCGCGAAAAGAGGCTTCACCGGTTGCCTATAGGTTCAAAGGCAAAGACAGACTAGAGACTGCAAAAAATATATACACTGCTTTAAAGAATGATATAACCTATGTCAAAGACCCTGTAGGCTATCAGGACATACGACTGCCCAAACATTTTTGGCATAGTAGAAAGGGGGACTGCAAATCTTTTTCTTTAAATACCCTTGCTATATGGTCTAACTTATACCCTGCTGATGAACTCAGATTCAAGTATGCAGCATACGGGGACGATGGCACGCCGTCACACGTCTATCCGGTAGTAGCAGAGCCGGGCAAAAAACCTATCATCATAGATGGCTGCTGGATATTTTTTAATTCTGAAAAAACTCCTACCTTTAGCCAACAATCAAAAAATATGCAAGTCAGAGTACTAAGCGGAACGGACGACATGACAGCCTTTACACCTGCTTCAATTTCTCACTATGCTAAGGTGTACGCGTCACTAGATGCAAGGGGCAGACAGCAATTTAAAAATATGCTGTTAGATCGCATGGCTTTAGAAACTGCCAAAGAAAACTATGTGTCGGGTGCTATAGACGAGCGCGCACTATACACTAACCTTTGCGCTATCGAAGGTATAGGACGTATCAGGCACAAGGGACAGGGGAAAGCAAAAGCTAAAAAGTTTTTACATTGGTTCAACGCTGCTGCTTTGTTCGTAGGTCGTGCTGCATTCCTGCTATTCGTCACACTGAATGTAAACGGTCTAGCTAGCAAACTAGCTGATCTGCATAAGTGGGGAAAGGACGGCGGTGTTATGAATACATGGTATATGTTTGGTGGCAATACCAAAAAGTTTCTACAGATCATCGAAAGGGGCAGCAAAAAGAAAAAACTGTTNTTATCTAAAAAAGCTAAAGAGAAATTCGAGCAAAGATATGGCGCACTTTCACCTAATGAAATAGCCTATGAAAAAAGCATACACGGTACTGATGATTATAGTATAGGCGTGTTACCTGCTTTGGCTGCTGCTGCACTGGCAGTCATACCAGTGCTAGCAGGTATAGTGCCAAAAATGATAGACGGTTTTAGGGCTGCTGGCAAAGCTGGCATACCGGGTGCATCTAAACAGGCTGGTGGACTGATCGGTGAAGGTACAGACCTGATAAATGCGAATACAGCGAACGGCTATAATCCTACAGCAGGTGGAATAGTAAATTCATTTTTGCCACCGGGTCAAAGTGCCAACGCACACGGAGCTGTAGATAGCAGGGCAGTACAGCCAAATAAAGGGGGTATCGTATTTGATCTAAAGAAGTTCTACACGCCTATAGCTGATGACCCTACAGATGCAGGGGTCACTATCCCACCTGATGCTAATACTGCTGTCCCTGCTGGCAGTCCTGATGGTACTGTCAGCATCCCACCTGATGCACCAAATATCGCTGATGAACACGCAGCAGATATGGAGACACTAGCACCACTATTAAAAAATCTAGCAGCTACCGGGCTTGCTACTGCTGGTGCTGTGATGTCTCAGTCTCAGAATCCTAATATACGCAAATGGGGTGGGGCTTTGGACGGGGCAGAGAGCGCACTCACAGGACAGGCACTACACCGGGCAGGGTATCACGATGATGCTAAATTCCATGAGAGTTTACACGCTGGTTTGCGTATCAATGTAGCTGGTGTGTTGTTTTGGGGTGGCGTGCTTTATGTAGGGTCTAAACTGGCAAAGAAATGATTTGGCTTTGTCTACTTGCTGCTTTTGCTGTGACTATTGCTATAGTATTCATAGTCATGTCAAGGCTTATAAAAGATGCTGAAAAATAAATTTTGTTATTTAGATATATACTTATACTTTTACTTTAAATAAAAATATCTGTCATGGCTAAAGCTCCCCGCAAACCTAAGTTGAGAAAATATCCAAGGACACCTAAACGCGGTGCATCATTGGCAGTGATGAACAGATATAAAGAAAGATGCCGCGAAGTAGACCAGCACAATGCTGCTAAAGTCAGGGAGTACAATAAGAAGATCGAGGACATCAAAAAGGCACGTAAGATGCACACAGGACTGTCCGGGACTGGTCGCAAATCTCTAAAGTTGTATAAATTCAAAACTCTATAAATTTTTAGCTATGGCTCACAAGAGAAAGAAAAAAGGAATGTTCGGTGTCAGTGAAGATTTGGTACAGCTTGGGCAAGGTGTACTAGGTTCTGCTATCGTAGTCACCGCTATAAATAAATTTGCTGGTGGCATGGGTCACAGACGCGGCGGCGGTGGCGAAGATGAACAAGTCCCGGACGCTGCTATAAATCCTGTAATGCAGGGCATCGGTGAAATATCAGCTAAATTTGGTGTGCCAAAAGCAGCAGTGATAAAAGGTGTAGCTGGTGTCGCTTTTGTATATGCAGCAGAGAAGATGCCACAGCACAGGACAGCCTTTTTGTTTATCGCTGGAATCCTATTTTGGGATGCATTGACTTCACACCAAAAAGTCAGGGAGTACATGGGTATCAATGGCACTGTACTGGCAGGGACAGAAGAACTAAATAAGATCGAGGATGATCTCCGTAAAGAACTGGCAGCATGTAAAGAGATCATGGGGCTACCGGGTTCACCTGCTGTAAATGGTACTGTACTGGCAGGTAGTGAACTGGCAGGAATGAACAACGGTATTTATGATAGTAAAATGAACTATGCAGCTTTAGGGCTGTAATATCAGCTATTCGGACTTAGATAAATAAAGTAAATTTTAAACAAATATAAAAACCTCTATATGTCAAATCAGATAAGTGCAGATACTCTTCATAAAATGCGTATGGCGCGTATGCAGCAGGACTTGAAAAAAGGTGTAATGCCTATGAATCAGGAACGCGCAATTTTGCAATATCTCAAGGGTGTGTATGATGAAGATGTCATCGTCACAAAGTCATGGCTATCTAATGCGCTGCCTATGGGTACAGGTACACAGCAGTCTCTGAAATTCAATTTTCAGCAGACAAACCAAAAGGCTGGTAATGTATCAAACAGCCCTACAGACAATCTGCTAAACATGGTAGATACATTCGAGGTCACAGGCTTTAGGCTGGCAATGTTTACGCTGCCGTCTACTGCTGCCGGGTCAGGTCTGGTAGCCGGGAACTATGGCAATGCTGTGAAGCAATACTATCCCAATCCAAACGTTTTCTTTGGTACTGGCTTGGCTGGTGGTACTGAATATTTGAACCTGAATAACGTGTTCAACGGTCTGCTATATGTCAAAATAGATAGTACTGTATTTTTTGAAAGTATGCAACTGGCAGACCTGCTGAAAGTCGGAAACACTCAGCAGGGTACAGCCCTATCTACTGTAGCTGCTGCACCAAATACAGTAGACGGCGGCGGCGGTAGAGCACAGTTTACCAGTGGTGACACTCGTGCTATAGAAATGGACTGCACACCTATGTTCATGCTAAACGGTAGCGGTAAGAATGATATAAATATCAATCTCTTTGAAGCTACACTGCTATGCCCTACCGATACTGCTGTAAATGTAGCTACACGTATCAATTTTGTAGAACTCCAACTGCTTGGCTTCTTATGTCAGGGTGGTGCGAAGCAAGGTGTACGCAAAGCGTAAAAGAATAGATCATAAATTCATAAACAGCGGGCGTGGCGTTATTCGCTCACGCCCGTTTTAATTCACAATAAAATGGCAGAAATAAAACCCTTTCTATCGAGACAAATCTACACTGTAGAAATACCAATGGTAAACTATACAGCTGGTAGCGGTGAGAATGAATTTAAAGACGCTGCATCCGGTACGCTGTTGAATCCGGGCAATACTACTGATAGGGTAGTAATCAGGGCTATTGAGGTGTATATCTCAGATATTTACTACGTAGCACCTAGCGGAAATCTAGTAGTGACACAGCCTGACGCTGCCAAATGTGTGCTTACACTACGTGTCGGGGAAGATGAACCTATTTATCAAGTACCTATACTTGACTTTACTACTCAGATCAATTTTGGGGTAATCAAAGAGCTATTCCCTACACCTATAAACCTACTTAAATCATCTATTACAGCCATAGGGACGCTATCTAGTGCTAATCTCTCAGTTATGATAGGATTCCACTACGAAAGGCTAACAGCAGCAGAATTTAAGGCATTCCAAGACGCTTACCCGTTTCCTACAGGTGGGCTACAGAACAAAAAAAATAGATAATGTCTATACTAATCGAAAGGAATAACATTCAGTTAGTGAATACCTACATCATTGATGCACCACAGATCAATAGTCGTAGGCGTGTGAAGCTGCCTTTCAATCCTATCGTAGATGGTGGAATAGTCAAGGACATAAAATTCTATCCTGGTACTGATGTGATAGCACCTATTCCTTACACTGCCATGTATCCCACCACTATGCAGGAAAATGGTGTGACATACAATTTGCCGAATGTGTTTAACTATAATTCTATTATGCTGACACTGGCAAAAAAAGGGGGTGACTATCTATTCTTTGACCGTCCGTTATCTCTATTCATTCCTAATTATAATTCAGTACCAGCACCAGTGATCGGGGGGACACGAGTAGGAACTAACTACAGATTCAAGTGCGAATATGATGTAGACTTCGACCGTTCGTTTATTCGTTTCTTTACTCAGATAGCAGTAGTATTTCCTCTTATCATTCCTTTGTATTTTGAAATGTACCCACAAAGCGGGGAGCGCAAAAGATAACCAATGGCAGTAACAAGTAAATTAGAATCCATAAGGAACATCATGCAAGATCAGGACGCTAAATTTTGGCGTGTCAGGTCGTCTGCTGGTGACACTATAGGATTAAATTTTAAAGGTGTGACAGCTACTACCAGCGCATCTGAAGCATACACAGCACTAGAGACATTTATCAATGACCTTACAGGGGACTGGGTAGATGTGCGCGTCTACACCAAAGCACCAAATGTTGGCGAAGATGGTAAAACAGTACCGGGCAAACAGACAGGACAATACACATTTGGACCTTATAGAGTAGCTTTAAATAGTGCTGGTATCAATGGTACTGGTGGCGGTGGCGGTGGCAGAGATTCTAATGTGCAAGTACTGGTAGAACTCGCAGTGCTTCGCAAAGAAATGGAGCTACAAAAAGAGATTGATAAACTTGAACGGGAACTAGAAGAAAAAAACAAAGGTTCAATAGACGGGTTCAATATGCAGAAAGAAATGTGGGGTATGGCTAAAGAATGGCTCACAGCAAAGAAAGTAGAAACTGACATGGTGAATGCTGCTAACAAATCTAAAGGCACTACAGATGCACCAGCAGCAGCCATAGCAGAGAAAGTAGAACCGGGAGTAGTAGCGACATCTATAGGCAATATAAAAGCAGTAATGAACGGGCAAACAATGGAATTGATAGAGGCTATAGGCATCTATGCAAAGGTAGACCCGGACAATTTTAAAACTATGGCTACAAGTGTGCTAAACGGTGTGACAGCATATAAAGAAACAATGGCTAAAACTGACCAATGACACCACAAAACAAAAAGCGTGCAGCAGAGGGAACTATCGTAGTAGGTGCTATCGTAGCTGTATGGTATTTTTGGCCACATATCAAACTTTTTTTAGGTAATGTATTTGGAAATCATTTCGGGCTACCGGGTGCAAATCAAACACAGAACGACACCGATACACAGGGCAAACAGACTGCACTGAATCCGGGCGCTGCTGATAATACTAGAAGCAGTAAAGGTACTACCAGTACTACCAGCAATATGAATGAAACAGATGAACACGGAGCGCCACCGGGAACACTGATCTATCCTGATGATTGCGAAATAACTACTAAAGACGGTTCACGTCCTTGCACAGATCAGGAATGGCAGGACGCTGCTAGTCCTGCTGCACCAGCTACACCTATCAAGGGCTACACTGACATGACTACTTTTATGTCTGACTATAAAGGACTGATTAACCAGCTATCACAGCAGTACCAAATTCAACCCGGTATTATATTGGCTATAGCTGGTATAGAGAGTACACAGCAGGACGCAAACGGTAACTGGGTATTTGGTACGCATGAGAATGCTGTCAATGCAAATAATTTTTTCAATATCAAAGCAGATGCAAACTGGCGCGGTGACACATACCAAGACAGTAACGGAAATTCGTGGCGTGCCTATGCTACACCTGCTGACAGTATCAAAGATGTATATGCTTTTTTAAAAAATAATTCAAGGTATACGGATGCTGGTCTATTCAATAGTACGTCTATCATAGATCAGGCGAATGCCTTGCAAAAAGCTGGCTATGCTGGTGACAATAACAACTATGCAGCTTCTCTAATTCCTATGGCTACAAAGTCTAAATTACTATTTGACAATGTGCCTGACAATTATAACAGTGCCGGGCTCGATTGGTTTCCTGTATTCGTGACTATAGGTATAGGCGTTGCATTGCTTGGCGGTGTAGAGTTGGTAGGCGCGAAGGGCAGTAAAAAAAGATAACAACGTAAATTTTTAATCATGTATAAAACATACGTCCTTTCAAGTACAAAACTGGTACAAGTCCTGATAGTCAGTGATGATAAGATAGACTTTGTAGCTTCGGAGCATCCTAGCACTGCCAAAGCTTTGATAGCTAAGTCTCATAAAATTTCTATCAGCAGTTTAGATGCTACTTTGCAAAAAGCAATCAAGGCTAAAGGGTACAGCCCTGATTTTGACCTGTACGAATACACAGGCGGGGCTACAAAAGCCGATAAGACAGAAAAGGTACATAAGCCAGCCAAAGAACCGAAAGCCCCTAAAACGGCTAAAAAGACTGCATCTAAAAAAGCTAAGTAATGTCAGTACAAAGACAGAAAGTACGCTGGAATCAGGCAAAGCCTGTATCTAACACTACACCTAATCAAAAGGTCGGTGTATATACGGATTGCGCTGATATTATGTTCTACAATCTCAGCAATGTAAACGGCGGGGCTGGTAGTATATATTACATCAATGGTATGCCACTGCCAGCAGGTGCATCTATGACATTGGGATGCAATCAAAATGAAATATTGACCGGGATGATACAGGTACAGGGCGCGAAGCCTGTAGGTACAGCCGGGCTATGGGTACAGCGCAAAGAATACGTAGACTAATGGGACAATCTAGCATCAATCCATATAATGGCGGCGGCGGCGGCGGCGGAACAAACTACTGGAAATTGGTGCCATTGAACGCGCATGATGCAGTATTGACACCTGTAGCTAGTGCAGGCGGTTTTAATATCGTGGCGGTTAATATGCTATTTGGACAATTTGAATTTTATATTGATGATACAAATATTTACATGCAAGCGAATGACAGTGCTGGTAATAGTGCTGTGTTGCAAATACCTGATACAGGCGATATATTAATGACTGTGCAAGATGTGTCGGGTACTTATTCTAATTTTTTAGTTCAACTTTTAAATGTGGAAGGTACTGTAACCCCTATCGCTGGTGGGGGAGCAAGCATTGCGGTTACAGATACTCTTATACAGGCATCAATAGGTGATTTGGCTGGCAATAAAGCCACTATAGATATACAGTCTACACAGATCGAAGAAGTAGTACAAAGTCCGTCGGGTGCAGATCAAGCAGGCGCGCTTTATACTTTGGCACAGGTTTCAGTAGGTATAAGAAATCTTCCTACAGGGAAAGAAAGTTTGTTTGTTGCATTCCCTTCAGATCTGCTGATGTATGTCCGTGACGCTGGTGGCAATGTTGGGCAGTTAGCGCAAACGCTTATAAATCTTGAATCTCAATATAACGGCGCTACAGTCTTTGAAAATAATGTAGATGGATTCATTTACTATGACGAGTTTACACCGGGTGCGGGTGCTTATGTAGGCTATAGCGGTATCTTACAGCTCAAAGACATTGGCGGTACAATCTATCAAATTCCATATTTATGATAAAGCTACTTCTATGCCTTATGCTTGTGGCTCAAACAAGCAATCCACAGCCTCAGGGTGACGCGAAAGCGGAGCAAGTCGAAGGTGTATATGTATTTGTCAATTCTAAGCCCGTAGCGGCCACGGATTATCTTGGTACTGTAAAAGGTGGAAATACCGGGTTCAATACTCCCTCTGGAATGGTGTCACGACTTGTTCGTGAGGCAAAAAAGAAGTTCCCGGCCTGTCAGGCCGTAATAGTCGTCCCTGATCTCGATAAGGCCGACGCTGTGAAATACAAATAGGCATCAATCTTCAATCATAGGTTCAAAAGCCGTCATATCCGAAAGGTGTGGCGGTTTTTTTTGCGGATCGGGTTTTTGATCGTGCCAACGAATGTTAATAACCGTTATAAAATTAAACGGTTCTTTTCTACCTTTCTCCTACTGATATAAAACAAAAGCAATGGTTAAAGGCATAATATTAAATCCTCTAATGGGGTTTGTGATCGCTCAAAAAAGTGATAATGGAGATATTTATTTAGATGCTACAGGCTCACACGAGAAATGGACATCAAACTATAGTGATTGCACTATTTTCGCAGACGTTAAAAGCTGTGGAATGCAAGCGACAATTTTTGATCTCAAAGACTGGTTTTTTATTCCAGTAGCTTATAAAGTAATAATCGAATGAAAAAAGAAGTTAGAAAAAAATGTGCTTACTGTGGTCGTTATCGCAGTATCACTAAAATGCATTCTTTAGATGTATGGGGTACAAACAAAGAAAAGTATTTCTGTATTGACACTCAGTGTCTACAATCGGTATTACCAAGATTATCTAAACCGACTAAATAAAGCGCATCGTGCAGATGTATTAAATGACTATATCCATTGTGAGAATAAATACCGTACAGGCTGTGTAAATACTGCTGTAGAGCCATTATATCAAGGCATAGTAAGAATAAGTGTAGATAGAGGCTGGAGAAATTCTTATATGTGCTGTGGTGCCTGTGCTTAGATCGCTATATCTAAAAATCAAAAAGAGGATTGATCTATAATTCTTTGCCCTGCTGTAATGTAATTGAAAGGCTGAATACCTAGTAGGATGTGCAAGTCATTACAATTTCAAACCTCTTACAGTGGGGCTTTAAAGGCTTTTATCTATCTCTCCAATCAGTGATTGTATGAAGATACTATCACTACCGATAGTCAGATACATAAACACCAGTGCTGCACCTTGCGACATATTCAGCTTTACTTTGTAGTGTAGTTGGGCTGGATACTCTCTATATTTATTTTTCAATCGAGTATTGAGATTATACAGAATGTTGCTACAGGCTAATAGGGCTAACTCTGTGGGACGTCCTTTGATCTCTAGGGGCTTGGTAGATTCGCACCTGTCTAGGTAGCGTATCAGGTCTATAAAGTCGCTATTATTTATTTTCATGTTTCAAGGATATAAATGCTAATGCTTCTTTGAGAGTAGGAAAAAATGTTTGATTCGATTGGTTGTTTGATTCGTAGTCAGGTACAGGCTGCATTTCATTTTCTGCAATGATTTTTTGTATCTCGCTTTTGGGTTCTATAGCATCTTTTACCAAGTCTACCATACGCATCATTTGACGGTCTACTGTAGGCATGTATGGTAGTATTACTATCCATCCGTTTGCTATCTGTACGATTGTGATTTGGTTGTCCATGTTAGATTAATTTGTATTTATTGAGTTGTTGGAATACTCTGTCAGGGTATAGGCTGCTGCTGTCATGTACGATGATACCAGCTATTTTTTGTATGATGATGTTGTTAGGGTATGCAGGTGCATCCGGGCGGTTATCGTAGATAGCGTATTCGCTAATATCGTATTTGCTGATCTCTGTATGCAGTGTCAGGCATATTGCTGTGAGCTGATTTGTGACACTAAAAAAATTCTGCTGCTGGTCACCGCGAAAAGTAAACTGCTGTACTTGTTTACCAGCCTTGTGAACCGGGTAGGCGTACTTGATTAGCATAGTCAATGCCGAAACTGGTTTCCCTGCTGTGGTGCTTTGCTTTGGCTGTGGGGCTTGATCTGTCATGGGTCTATGGTTTTTGGTCGAAAAAATTTTTTTGCCTTAGAGATATATGTTATTAGTTTCTCACAGATAACAGGTAACAGAATAACTAAAAACTAATATTTTGTAAAGCTCTATTTCCACTATGTGAAATCAAATTTTGTCCATTGGTACAAAGGGCGTGTTTGGTGAAAAAAATGTGATCAGATCAGGCATGACTAACACAGCTTTGCTATTTGTCCCTCGTGTAGGTGGCAATACGTCACCTAACATAGTCTTTCTACTGGCACGTGTCGTATGTCCGTCTAATGGATATATACGATGTTCATACTGTATCAGTCCCTGATCTCTCAGAGTACGTTTGATATAAGCCATACTACCAAGCCCACGCAGGTTAAACAAATCATTGTAGTAGTGAGTACAGCACATAAAGTCTGCCCTGACTAGGTTTAATGCTTCGCGTTCGTCCTCTGTGTAGTTAGTCCCCTCTGTGATAAAACAGTGTAGCTGTGTGTCTAGTACGGCTGTGGCTGTGAGTTTGCCACCCGTCACCTCTGACAGTCTTTCTCTCAGTGTAGGAGTATATTTGAGTTGGTAGATAAATGCTTTGCGCTGTGTCTCTATAGGCTGTCTCATGGCGAAGTATTTTAGTATCTTCTCCATATCCCTGCCAGTGTCACGGACATAATAAAAACCGTCTGCCTGTATGTCTAGCAGACGATGTATAGTGTCCCAGCTAGCTAAGTAAAAGTTATTGCTGTGATCTGTGATGTAGCCCCGGTCTATCAGCAGTGCCATATACCTCTGAAGCTGCTTTGATGAACGTCTACAGTGTACAGCAGCTTTTTTAATCTCTGACTTACATACATGTCCCTGATCTTGATAGTGTCCCTTTAATATCAGCAGTGATGCTATAGCGTATCGTAGTGGCTTATCCTTTGCCACTGCTAGGGGCAAGGCTTTGGGTATCTTATATTTTATCACTGCTGTACTCATGGATATACAGCGTAATAGATTATTAAGAAAAAGAAAATAACAATCAAAATGATAAATACAACTATTGTTGTCTTTCTTTGTATCTTTGTCATATACTTTTTTTGCTGGTGGCTCACATTCTTGGTCGGATAGAGCCACCATTTTTTTTTATGTAAAAAGAATCATTTGACCTTTTGCCTTGACTGTCTGTAGTGCTTTGTCAGCATCTTCTTTGTTTTTAAATCTGCCTATCCTGATACGCTGTCCCTTTATCACTATCTCAGCTCTCCAGCAGTCATGTCTACTGTTTTTTCCTTTCTTACTTGTATCGTGATATACTCCCATGACGGGGGTAAAGGTATAAAAGAATCCCCCCCACATATTAACATATCCACATGTTGTATAAACAAATTGTATATATTACTTTTGATAAAAATAGATGCTATGTATCAAACATCACTTAGAGAGTTCAACGAAGCTAAAGGCAAACAGATGCTACAGGAACTAACAGACAAAAACGCTGGTGTGTTTTTCATGCTCGGACAGACGCAGAACGGCGGTGTATTCGGTGCTAATATCAGTGAGGTAGACAATGAAAAATTGCTACAGGTTTTAGAAGCATTGGTAAAGCAGATGAAAGGTGCTAGAAGTACTCTATTTATTCGCTAGATACCTGCCTGTTATATTGTTAATTTAGTCCCTAAATATTTACCAATGTCGTTACAGTCTGAAATAGGTAAACCTGACTACAGGCATAGCGTTGAAGTGCATAACGCTATCAATGCAGATATAATCAGGATTTTGGAATCTCAGTTTGACCGGGCGCGAAAAGAGGCTTCACCGGTTGCCTATAGGTTCAAAGGCAAAGACAGACTAGAGACTGCAAAAAATATATACACTGCTTTAAAGAATGATATAACCTATGTCAAAGACCCTGTAGGCTATCAGGACATACGACTGCCCAAACATTTTTGGCATAGTAGAAAGGGGGACTGCAAATCTTTTTCTTTAAATACCCTTGCTATATGGTCTAACTTATACCCTGCTGATGAACTCAGATTCAAGTATGCAGCATACGGGGACGATGGCACGCCGTCACACGTCTATCCGGTAGTAGCAGAGCCGGGCAAAAAACCTATCATCATAGATGGCTGCTGGATATTTTTTAATTCTGAAAAAACTCCTACCTTTAGCCAACAATCAAAAAATATGCAAGTCAGAGTACTAAGCGGAACGGACGACATGACAGCCTTTACACCTGCTTCAATTTCTCACTATGCTAAGGTGTACGCGTCACTAGATGCAAGGGGCAGACAGCAATTTAAAAATATGCTGTTAGATCGCATGGCTTTAGAAACTGCCAAAGAAAACTATGTGTCGGGTGCTATAGACGAGCGCGCACTATACACTAACCTTTGCGCTATCGAAGGTATAGGACGTATCAGGCACAAGGGACAGGGGAAAGCAAAAGCTAAAAAGTTTTTACATTGGTTCAACGCTGCTGCTTTGTTCGTAGGTCGTGCTGCATTCCTGCTATTCGTCACACTGAATGTAAACGGTCTAGCTAGCAAACTAGCTGATCTGCATAAGTGGGGAAAGGACGGCGGTGTTATGAATACATGGTATATGTTTGGTGGCAATACCAAAAAGTTTCTACAGATCATCGAAAGGGGCAGCAAAAAGAAAAAACT
>Ga0007864_1000013_pt1 | contig 18964 bp, 29 predicted proteins | sample CryBogCBH16Oct07_FD_54997 | JGI IMG/M metagenome (GOLD analysis project Ga0007864, IMG submission 54997) | Freshwater microbial communities from Crystal Bog, Wisconsin, USA - CBH16Oct07 | ecosystem: Environmental > Aquatic > Freshwater > Lake | place: Crystal Bog, Wisconsin, USA | collected...
AACAATGACAAAAGCAATCGTTTGGAGTAAGTATCACTGTACCTTCTGTGAACAAGCCAAAGCATTATTAAATCAACGCGGTATTCCTTTTGAGGAACGCAAAATTGGTGACGGTTATACCAAAGAAGATTTATTAGAAGCAGTACCTACTGCTCGTACCGTTCCACAGATTTTTATCAATGAAAATCTAATCGGTGGCTTTACCGAACTCAAGAAGTATATTGAGGAAACGGCTGGCGGGTATGGCGACTAAAGAAGATCTTGATAAAATCAAAGAGGCACTATGTGGTGTAAAAGCTGCCGAAGTATCCTGTGAAGAAAAATCTGAAGGTATAATAGCCCAAGAAATTAGTAAAGACTCTATTACTTTGAGCAGCGATCCTACGTTATCGCCATTGACTACTATAGATATTTCTACACTGAATTCCATATGGGGTAATATTACCTGCAATGGTGTAACTGGCAGTAGTACCAGTGGATCTATACTAGGTAATGGTGCCAATGGTTCTAGCGGTTCTTATTTAACTGGCAGTATGTCAGGAACGTATAATTGGCATCAACCTGGCGGCCCCTATACCATTTCTACTGCTCCATTGACTACCACAAAGGCTAGTTTAGAAGTTGCTGGCGATGCTAATTTCGACGGCGATATCAAATGGAAGGGTCGTAGCATAGGCGATTTGTTGGAAACTATAGAAAAGAGATTGGCTATACTCACACCTGATCCAGAGAAGTTAGAACACTTTGAAGCATTGCAAAAGGCCTACGAACATTATAAAACTTTAGAAGCATTGTGCACAATGCCAACAAAGGATGACACAGAACACTAATTCTGCCAAAGGCAGGTCTAGCTATGATGTAGAAGTAGGAGGATTAATTGTTCCGTTTTTTAATAGGAATGTTACTCCTTATGCTACAGAAGCGGGCGGTCCTAAATTTGATCTAGTTCCTGTTGAAAAGCAAAAAGATGTAATGCTGAATGTGGCACGTCTACATGCTCAACAGGAATATGATAGAATAATGGAAATGGTTGAAGTATTGCAGCGTCAAGCTAATCAAATTAAACGTAGATTAGAAATTACTGATGCAGTACATGCAGCCAAATACGATTTTCAAGTATCACATGGCCAGGATTATTGGTTAGTATTCGATACAAGACATAAATTTACAAGACTATGTCTACAGGGGCCCGATGGTTGGGCAACAGGAAAACCTGTAGACTATGACTATATTGCTCGAGTTAAATATCTCGGGGATTACAGTTGGCAAGAAATAGATAAAGAGGGAAAATATGTTAATTCTAAATAAAGGTTATTCACAGGGCGATGTTGTTAGCGTAAAATTGGCTAACAGCGATGAGCTAATTGCAGGTTTTGAAAGCGAAACTGATGATGAAATTAAACTACATCGTCCGCTGGCATTGACCATGCAAGGCGGTGGGTTGGGCATGATGCCTTGGATGATTCTAGGCAGTGATGAATTCATTACTCTGAAGAAAATTCATGTTATGGCAGTTAGTGCCAGTAAGAAAGATGCTGCTGATCAGTACACACAAGGTACTACAGGCATTGCATTGAAATAAGGATAAGACTATGCCGTATATTCCGGGATTAGGTGGAATTGATGATGTTTATCATAGCAGTAATGTTTATGCTAATAATGTACCCATTGCACTATGGCAAGACGGCATAGAATCGGCTGTTGCTGCCAAGATAACTGCTATAATTAATAGTCCTACATTTCCTGATGATTCGATTATGGATGTCGAATTAGAAGGTATTACCGAACCCCAAACTATTAACGGTCAATCAGTGTCTGCTGATCAAGCAGTTGATTCAGCTACTGCTGCTGCTGCTTCTAGTGGCTCTATTTCCCCAGCAGCAATTACCGCAGGAAGTCAAGCCGGAGCCAATGCTGCTAGTACTGATTCTACTCCGGCTCCCGGAGCTCCGGGATCTAGTAACCCGCCACCGGCATCATCTCCTGCCGCTACTCCGACACCCGGCAGTAGTGTTGACGATACTGTATTGTATGTTAGCCCGGCGAAACCCACCGGTACTGGCATCACTTACTATGTAAAAACAGTTACCAAATCCCCGGGTGTTGTCTATCCGTATGACGTAGCTTCTGTAGCTCCACAGAACGGCACTACAGTAGATGCTGTGGTTCAAAATTTAGCTAATTTGGTTAAGAATTGTTTTGATCCAATTAAAATAAAATATCCCGATGCTTTTATGACCTGTTCTTTTAGAGCTGCAGGGCACGGTGCTGCCAAAAGCCAACACATGTACGGTATGGCGTGCGATATACAATATGCTCAGGCCAGCAAGTCCGATTACTATACTAGAGCACAATGGATTCGGGATAATATTCCATATGATCAATTTATCTTGGAATATAAAACTGTCGGATCTGGTAGACCTTGGCACCATATCAGTTTTAATGCTGGAAGTAATAGACAAATGGTATTAACATTTATGAATGATCGTAATTGTAAAGGGCCCGGAGTAACTGGGCTATACGATTTATCTAATTCTTGACAACTCAGTAAAAACACTGTATAATAAATATATATGCTTTCGCAGGGGCGATCTTGCATAGCAAGGGGACACAATGGCTCGGCAGAGGCTCTACACGCCCTGGGAAGTCTGTCATTTTTTGGAGTTTGATATGAAAAAAGTAGCTGTATCGATGTTTTTGGCTTTGGTTAGCAGTGTATCCTTGGCACAAGAATTTGCTTCAGTGGTCAATGTTCAACCACGCTTCGTTACCGTCCAACAGAGACAATGCGAAATGCGTGAAGTAGCTCGTGATAATAGCCGCGGTGATACTGCTATCGGTGCCCTAGCAGGCGGTGCAATTGGTAGTACAATTGGTCGCAACAGCAACGACCGACTAGTCGGTGGTATTGCTGGCGCATTGATCGGTGGGGCTATTGGCAACGAAGTAGGTAAGGATGGTGCTAGAGCAGAAGTGCGTGAAGTCTGCAGATATATTCCAGTTACCGTACAACAGGGATCTGTTGTAACTTTTAGCTATCGTGGACAAGTGTTTACTCAAACATTTACACAATAAAAGGAGATTGCGATGAAAAAAATTATTCTAGCAAGTTTATTGGCATTGACAGGGCTAACTGCAGTCAGCGCCGATGCTCATGAATGGCATAGAGGTGAATATTATCATCGCGAACGATGCTGGAGTTGTGGTGTAGCGCCATTGTCAGCAGGAGTTATTATCGGTGCTGAATTGGCTCGTCCATATCCCTACATTGTGAACGAACCAATTTATGTTCAACCACAACCCGTGTTTGTTCCACAACCAACATTACCCCCTCCACCATATGGATATCATTACGAGCAAATTTTTGATTCGCAAATCAATGCTCAAAGAATTGTATTAGTTCCAAACTAATACAGTAGTAAGACTGTATGAAGTAGATTGAAAAGGATTCAAGACGCGGGGGCAGTGCCCGCCAGGTCCACCATAAGCACATGCGGGTTTGAGTCCCGAGTGGTAGTGTCATAGACACATAGCGGCACAGCCGATACCTTTCAGATTTGAGTGTGTTTATGATGGGCCTGACACAGGATCGATTGGGTCAAGAGTAATGAAATGGACAGTCCGGCAATGTAGAAGCCGTTAGGATTGGGGTAACCCGATCGAAGAAGCAACTCAAACTAAAGGCAAACGATAGTTTATATTCCATGGCCGCTTGAGCCAAGGTGAGGTAACTATACCTTATTACCCAAAATAGTAGAAAGGGCCTTGACGGGCCCTTTCTTTTTGTATATGCTAAAGTATGTTTAAAATCTTGGTAATTAGAGATAGTGCATTGGGTGATGTAATACTCGCAACTGGTATTATTAGAAAACTACATCAGCAATACAACGGCAATTGCCAGATTGATGTTAGTACTCGTTGTCCTAATGTGTTTTCTAATAACCCGTATATAAACAATCTAGTAAATCAATTTAATGCATCGGATTATGACAAAGTTATAGATTTAAATTGGGTATATGAGTTATCCCCAAGTACGCATATTCTAGATGCTTATTCAACTTGTGCATTTGGTAGTGTCTTAGATGATTTAAAGCCCGGTTTATTTCCTACAGACGATGACCTTGTAGATATACCTGCACCGTATCTAGTCCTACATATGAGGCATCATTATTGGGCCGCTAGAAATTTACCTTCAGAATTTTATTTCAATCTTGTATCTAATATATTGGACAAAACTGAACTAAGTGTTGTCCTCATAGGTGGAGAACACGATCTGTCTTGGGCCAATCCTAACACCGATAGGATTATAGATCGAGTAAGACAGTTATCCCTGCATCAGACATATTCTCTAATAGATCGGGCCAAGGCCTTTATTGGTGTAGACTCTGCTCCACTGCATATTGCCGCCTGTACAGAAACACCTATAATCGGTTTGTTTACCCAGGTTCGCGGCGAATATCGAGAACCCAAATATAGAACTGCTGGCCATATTAATATTGCCAGCAACATCGATTGTTATGGGTGCGTTGAAACATATCCGCCTCCTTACATCAATTATCATTGTCGCAGAGGTGATGAGGAATGCACTCGACAATTTGATCCTAGTAAGGTTGTTACACAGTTACAGCAATTAATTTAAACTATTTTCCACATAGACAAAATCATAGGAAAAACCTATTAATTTGCTTGATCTTATTATTAAATACTACTACAATATAAACTAGACACACAAAGGAGAAATTATGTCTGTTACAATTAAAAATCTTGAAAGTGCGTTGGCAGGTGAGTCACAGGCTCACATCAAGTATCGTTACTTTGCCAAATTGGCTCGTGCAGAAGGTTTTGAAGAAGTGGCCAAACACTTCGAACACACAGCAGATCAAGAACTGCTACACGCCTGGGGCCATTTGGAATTGTTGATCGGTAAGCCCTCTACCAAGGAATGTTTGCAACTGGCCATCGAAGGTGAGACCTATGAGTTTACCACAATGTACCCCGAGTTCCAAACCATTGCTGTTCGCGAAGGTGAGTTAGAAGCCGCCAAAGAAGCAGAACAACAAATTGAAGAAAGCAAGGAACATGCTGAACAATTTAAGAAAGTCTTGGCCTTGGCAGAAAAGCGTTTTGCCGCACTGGCCAAAGTTGAAAAGCGTCACGCAGAAGCATACCAAGCCAAATTGGATGCACACACATTTCCGGTAGTCTAAGGAGAAAATTATGAAACAAGTATATCGATGCATCGTTTGTGGACATGAATTATCAGTAGCAGACTGGGAGTCTCTCCCAGACGAAGTGTGCTGCCCCGAATGCGGAGTTAGCAAATGGGACTATGAATTAGTAGAAGTTTGATCTTTCCTACAACTCCATCCATTATGAATTTTACCGCGACCATTTGCGATATTATTCATAATGGTCCTATTTAGACCTCGTTCTCTACAAAATTGATTTAAATTTTTAAACTTATATTCGATGCCATTTGCGTCTGTAGCTATCCATACTATAGTGGATCTTATTTCCGAATTTCTTTTTCTGCCTTCCGGACTCCTTCTCCATTTACCTATACCGTCAGCCAATTTTTTTCGATACTCTTCACTATTATAGGTACTATCAGGATCTGCCCATAATTTCTTTTGTCGATCCTTAACATAATTATTATATTCTTTTGTCCTATAAGGGCTATTCTCTTTATTCCATCGATGAACCATATCGACCCCACTAACGCCTTCCCCGCCTTCAGTTTGATTATGTAAAATTCCAGTTTTTAGATCTTTTCGACCATACCACATGATGAGTCGGCGTTCAATGGCAAAACTTCCAACTTCGGATAAATTAGATTCTACAATTACAATCCTTGATTTATCATTAGGAGGTTTAACATCGTTATTGTTTCTTCGAAATGCTCTATTTCGAACACCCTTACCGATATAATATGGGGTGCCATCTTTTCTCAAATAGGCATAGACGTAGTAGTGTAAATACATTGCTGATAGTTCCTTGTAAACTGTTAGAGAGGGTGGATATTTGCAGTATCGCGATCCTCACATTTATTTACCGAAACCATTACATTTTCATTAAAATGGGCGATTTTCGCCCATTTTCTATATACTTCTAGTGTAAAGATGCTATATAATATAACACATAGCCATAAACTGGCTTGTTTATTTTTAACTTAATTAAGGAAATTAAAAAATGAAGAAAATTTTATTGGTAGCCGCATTGTTCAGTCTAGCAGGTTTGGCAACGGCCGGCGACAATGTTGAAGTCTATGGCAAGTTGAATGAATATGTAAATAGTTACAAACTTGGTACTGCAACTGCGGTTACACAAGGTTACAACGATAGCAGCCGTTTCGGTGTCCGAGGATCTGAAGATTTGGGCGCTGGTTTGAAAGCAACTTTTATCGTTGAAACCAATCTTAACGCAGAAAATCCAGGCACTGCAAGTCACTCAACAACTACTGCTACTCCAACAGCATTAGGTGATCGTGAAAGTCGTGTTGGTCTACGCAATGACTATTTTTCTGTTGATTTAGGTCACGGTAAACAAGTTATCGGTCGCACACTAGATAACTACGATACATTCGGTAACTTTGACTTGTCAGCAACCAATGTTGTTCACAGTACACAAGGCCAACGATTGAGCAATGCAGTTTTCTTGACTGCTACTCCAATTGCTGGTGTTACTGCACGTTTTGAACAAGCAGAAAGCAATACTACTGCAAAAGCAACTCAAGCNNNTGGCGTTGAAGTTGCTAAGTTCGGTGCTAATTTGTCTGTAAACCGTTTGGACAACTATGCTGGTAATGCAACTACACAAGTTGCAGGCAAGTACACATTTGCTCCTACTGGTACTACTGTTCTTGCTTTGTATAGTAAAGATACAGTTGCTAATGTCAAATCAGTCGGCGAAACTGTTGGTGTAACACAAGTTGTTCCGGGTGTTAAAGCATTGAGCGTTTTGGCTACTTATGGTAAGAAAGACGACAAGAGCGTTGCTAACAACGACTTGAAGGCTTTTGCACTAGGTGCTAACTACAGCTTGAGCAAACGTACTACATTGCAAGCACGTTACATCAAGGAAGACTTCAAGGTTGCTGCCGGTGACGTTCGCCACATTGCTGTTGGTATCCAACACAACTTTTAATCTTTAATGTTTAAAGCATAAAAAGGGCCCTAGTGGCCCTTTTCTTATAAGTACTTGTATGATTGAACTAATATATACTTTAATAGTTACACATATAACTATCATCTGCGTTACACTATACCTACATAGAGGACAAACACACAAGGGAATCGAATTCCACCCTGCACTGAGCCATTTTATGCGCTTCTGGTTATGGCTAACAACTGGTATGGTTACCAAACAATGGGTAGCTATACATAGACTGCATCATAGGTTCAGCGACCAACTCGGCGATCCACACTCACCAAGAATCTACGGCATATGGCGTGTATTGTTTAAGGGTGTAGGACTATACAGCCAAGCGGCAAGAGATACACTTATGGTTTCCCAATATGGTGCAGGCACACCTGATGATAAGATTGAGCAGTATCTTTATACTCCCCATAATTATCTAGGTATCCTAATTATGTTGGCCATTGATATTGTACTCTTTGGCGGAGTAGGCGTTGTCATTTGGGGTGTGCAGATGCTGTGGATTCCATTTTGGGCGGCGGGCGTAGTCAACGGTGTTGCTCATTGGTGGGGATATCGAAATGGTGAAACCAAAGACAATAGTCGTAATATCAGTCCTTGGGGCATTATCATCGGTGGAGAAGAATTACATAATAATCACCACTTAGATCCTGCTAATCCAAAACTTAGCCGCCGTTGGTTTGAGTTTGACATAGGATGGATGTGGTTGACCCTATTTAGAATTTTGGGCTTGGCAAAACTTAGAACTTGACATAGTGCCTAGACGGCAGTATAATAGTTCTATATGATGCACTTACACCACCCCTCGTTGAGCCTTAACGGTAAGAAAAAAGGCAAGGTTAAATTTCGTAATGCTGANGAAGCTCGCAAGGCTCGAGAGCTNGAAGCATCGTGGAAAGAACTACAGAAAAAGTGGAATGTAGAAGCCGAAGATAAGAAACGTCGTCGTGCTATGACAGCAGAAACATTGTCATACTCCTTGCCTACGCCCGTTGGTCGTACCAATACACATCATATTCCTAGCCGTGGCGATACAGGTGTTGCTGTATTAAAACCCGCTCCGGTGTACACAGGTACCAAGGTCAAAGGTATTGGCACTCTGCACAAAAGTAATGCTGTGCCAATTTTTAGCGATGAAGAGGCTATTGATATTTCGAGGATGAGACGATAATGTTAATCGGAAAAATTAAAGAAGTTAAATTCTTACCAGAGTTAATTGGTCAAACACTGCCTTCTAAATATTTTGGCCAAGCAGGACGGGCGTTTGAAGATATGCTCGAAGAGAGTTACGGAATTACTGTTAATAGAGGTCCGGGTGTAGATAGTCCTATGTTTGGTATTGAGTATAAAACTCGAGACCTTGATTCAATTAGTCCGCAGACTATAGCAACGATGAGTATTGATGAGATTATCAATACATGTTATCGAGAATCAAATGTTTTTAAAAAATTTCAACAACAAATTCGCATTAAAACAAAGAACAACGTAATTGTCGAAGCCGATCTCTACGATTTCAGACCAACACATATTCAAGAAAAAATTGAAGCAGCGTATGAATATGCTCGGGCACAGTTAGCTAACAATAGGAACTTAAGAACTACTATTAGCGGGCCCGATGGGTTAGGCTATTGGGGTTATTTTGAAAATACAAATAATAGAGAAAACAGCCGTGCCTTTAGAATAAATCCAAGTGGAATGGATGATTACGAAAATATGGCAAAGAGTAATTTCACTAATATTTTTGACTACGGTTGTTAAAAATAAATATTTCACTATGATATCCAACGACAAACTAATAGCCTACTTAACACTGATCAGTGGCATAATTCTTTCTATTGTAGCCGAGTTCTACAGTATATCCGGATTGGCTGCAATTTTCTCCGCCGCAGTTATTCCTGTGATCATCATGGGCATAGCACTAGGCGTTGGCAAAATTGTTGCCACTGTTTGGATTAAACAGAATTGGGAAATTGCCCATTGGTCTGTAAAGACATATCTATGTACAGCAATCGCCACACTGATGTTGATTACCAGTATGGGAACATTTGGTTTCCTGAGCAAAGCACACTCGGATCAAAATCTAGTCAGTGGCGATGTCCTGGCTAAGATTGCTGTCTATGATGAAAAGATCAAAATCAGCAAGGAAAATATCGATGATAATCGCAAAGCACTCAAACAAATGGATGAGGCTGTGGACCAAATTATGGGTCGAAGTCAAGATGAAAAAGGTGCGGACAAGGCAGTTGCGATCCGTAGAGGGCAGGCCAAAGAACGCTCTCGACTACTTTCTGAGATTGCCGCCGAACAGAAAACAATTGCCCAACTTAGCGAAGAACGGGCACCCATTGCGGCCGAAGTTCGTAAGGTCGATGCGGAAGTCGGCCCGATCAAATACATTGCTGCTTTCTTCTACGGAGCCACGGACCAGTCTGTTCTAGAACGAGCAGTAACTTGGGTTATCATCCTATTAATCATTGTGTTCGACCCGCTGGCATTAATGTTGTTGATTGTTAGTCAAATCAGTTTCCAAAGACTGCGTGAAGATGAATATCCTACAATAGCAGATTTAGATAGGGAAGTAGGTGAACCGCCTGTTGCCGAAGAATTATTTGAGGATGATTTTGATGAGCCAGTATACGAGGAGGAAGAGCCCGCACCTGCACCGGTTCCGGAATATCAATTCTTGGATGAAGAAACAGTAGAAGACTTTCCTACAGAAATTACTCCAGTTCCCGACCTAAGACCATTGACTACGGTAATTGAGACATTCAAAGAAGAACCAATATACGAAGTTAAATGGGAATTTATTCCAGATGATATTCCCGAGGATTCTGTTCCGGAACCTGTTGTAGAACTTACACCCGACCCAGAGCCAGAACCAGTTGTAGAACCCACTCCGGAACCTACACCCGAACTCGAGCCTGTTAGAAATCTCGTACCTATTTTAAAACGAGAGGAAAGCAAAGTATTCCGTACCAAAGTATTCAAACGTCCAGAAGGCTATGTTCAAAATGAAGAACAAAGCGAAAGTAATCTTTGGGCCAAGACCACAGGTAAAGAATAATGCAGGGTAAGATTACTCTAATCACGCCACCTGACTTTTATGAAAACAGCAATACCAGTATCTTGTTCATGCATCTTACTGAGCAAGAACAAGACACGGTGAGCCAATGGTTGGCTAGGACCGACATAACTCAAAATATCAATTTTTATCTATACTCAGACGAAACTAATATAGGCTGGCTTTTTTATGCATTGAGTCGTTGCGAATATAAGTACATTAACATGGATTGTGTAAATTTTATTACACAGGCCTTGGGCGGATATATTCTAGGAAAAAACAACACATACTACACCACACACGATCCTAGACTGTCTGAAGTATTTGGATATATAAATTCTGGTAGAATCGATAACATAACACAATTTTTAGAAAGTATATTAAGTGACCAAACAAACAACAACTCATAATTGCGACTTTTGTGGTAAGAGCAAAGAAGAAGTTGAAAAACTTATCGTAGGCAATAACGCATCTATCTGCAATGATTGTATAGAACTCTGTGTTGATATACTCGACGATGAGAAAGTTAAAACTATTCACGGTGATCGCAAGGTATTGAATCCTAGCCTTATCAAAGATTATCTAGATGATTTTGTTATTGGACAGGATGATGCCAAGATTGCCTTAAGTGTAGCAGTTAGCCAACACTTTAAGCGTATTAATAATCCCAGTAAAGATATCAAACTAGAAAAGACCAATGTGCTGTTATTGGGCCCAACTGGTTGCGGTAAGACCATGATGGTGCGTAAGATTGCTGAGTACCTTGATACTCCGTTTGCCATCTGCGATGCTACTAGCATTACAGAAGCAGGCTATGTAGGTGATGATGTTGAAAGTATTCTACTTCGTTTGTTAAATGCTGCCGACGGTGATGTGGAAAAAGCACAGCGTGGCATTGTCTACATTGACGAAATTGATAAAATTGCTCGTAAAGGTGAAAGTACCAGCATCACACGTGATGTATCGGGGGAAGGTGTTCAACAAGCATTGTTGAAAATGGTCGAAGGCAGTATCATGCGTATTCCCTACAGTGGTAAACGCAAGCACCCTGGTAGCGACATGATGGAAATCGATACCAGCGGTATCCTTTTTATCTGCGGTGGTGCCTTTGTTGGCTTGGATAAGATCATTGAACGCCGAACCAATAAGAAAGGTGTAGGATTCGGAGCATCACTTGGTGATAAGAAAGAATTAGAAAATATCTATCGNCACTCTACTCCTAAAGATATTATTCAATTTGGTTTTATTCCCGAGTTTGTCGGACGCTTTGCTATTACTGTAAATGTGGATGAATTATCCGAAGATAATCTAGTGCAGGTATTAAAAGAGCCCAAGAACAGCCTAATCAAACAATATCAATATATCTTTGAAATTGACGATATTGAATTGTCTTTTGAAGATGATGCTCTACACGATATTGCTCGTCGTGCCAAGGAATTGAAAACCAATGCTCGTGGATTAAAGAATATTATCGAAAAGACATTACTGCCATACCAATTCGATGCTATTAATCTTGTAGAACGTGGATTATCTAAAATTGTTGTAAATAAAGACACAATCGCAGGAAACCCTGCACTAATGATTTTTGATAAAAAAGTAAGTAATGAGCAGAAATAAAAACACAGGGCGCGGTGTTAAAATTGTTGTTGGAGATTTACCATTCCACATAGCACTACGCAAGTTCAAACAGAAAGTAGATGATTCTGGAAAATTAGAAGACCTTAAAGAAGGTATGTTCTACACCAAACCGACTACTGAGCGTAAACGCAAGAAGGGTGCTGCCCGTGCCCGTTGGTTGAAGAAACTCAAAGAGCAAGAGTTGCCTAAAAAATTGTATTGATATTTTAATAAAGAGGGCCCTATTTTGGGCCCATTTTCTCTTGACTATTCGAAAAATCTTTGCTATAATATATACTTACTAACGTACGGTAGATATCTAATATGGATGAGCTTAAAATTCGATTTGACAAAGATGAAAACAAATACTATGTTTACTTTAACAGCCCATTTGGTCAATGTGCCTATCAAAGCGACCCATTTGATACGTTAGAGGCCGCAGAAGAATTTAGACAAGATCAAATTGATTCAGCGGATTTTGGAGAAGAAAAATGACTGCATTTCAGTTGCATTTAGAAAAATTAAAAACTTTTGTTCCACCTAACGACGACGGTGTGAACAAACTTTATTTTTTAGAAGTTGAAGAAAAGCCGGGCATGGTTAAGGTGGGCGATACTACCCGCGATGTTGCACTACGTAACCAAGAAACAATGACTAATGCGTCCCTTCATCGTAAAAAAGGCACTGTACCTACTTGGGTTGTTGCAACAAAATGGGACGGACAAGTTTATCGAGATAAGAAATTTCATGCTTTTCTTCGAAAGAAAGGATACCAGTTTGATGTAAACAATCAAGATAATGATTCAGAATGGATTATAGATGTAACTGTTGAACAGCTCTTTGTAGAACTTGAAGAGTTTACCGGTAAGCCAGAATATAAAACTGTTACTCTTAAGACTGCCCAACATTATTTGCTCGAACAACTACAAACTGCCGTTAATCAAGGACATCAATATATCAACGCAGGATTTTGCGTTCGTGTAGGTAAAACAATCATTTCTTTAACGCATTCGGCAAGAAATAACTGGATGCCTGTTTACATTGGCAAAAACCTTACATCACAATCTTCTGCCGAAACTGATAATGCAGAATATGGTATTGTGCCAGAAATGGTAACTCAGTCTCTACACGGGGTAGACGAACTTGAAGATGGCGAACTTTCTAAGAGGACAAAACAGATTATTAAAAATATTAAAAAGGCAAATACTAACAACAAGCTCGTAATCTTCTTTATTGACGAAGTTGATGATTCATCTCATACAGAGAGATCACGTAATATTATTACTCCAGTAGTAGAATACTTCAAAGAACATGGTTGCTTTGCGGGTATTGTTACTATGAGTGGTACACGCATTTATCGAGGCGAAAAGATTCTAAAAGATCTTACAGACGGTTGCATTAAGGAGTTGTCTCTAGAATACTATGAAATGCAAATTCTGCAACCGGAAACAACATGTCGTCGAAATTTTAGGCACATTAGTTTCTATTTGGAAAATACAGACGGCCTGTCAAATATTTCCGATGCAATGAAGAACAAGGATAAAGGCCATAAATCTTTAGCCACTGTTATTGAAAAATTGCTAGGCACTAATAATTTCAATTTTGAAATAAATGAAACCTTCTCTCATTGGTTTATGAAGTTTAGTACTGTTGGAAAAGACAACGCAAATAACCTTGTAAGCTTCTTGAATAGGAACTATTCCACAATTGAAAATAAAGAATATTACTATGCAGTTATTAACGGAGATGTAACTAGTGCTAAAGACGCACAGGAATACTGTAAAAATATTATCAAATCAAATCCTAGCAAAATTTGTGTATTCATAACGCAAGGAATGGCCACTACTAGTTTTAGTGTTGTTGACATTGGTAATGCTGTTGTGTTTACTGACAATGAACTAACCGCAGATGATACTCAAGCGCTTCATCGTTCTGCCACATGGACAGAAGGCAAGGACGAATGTAACATGATCGTAGTTACTACTAACGATTCTATGGAATATTCGTTTGATGATATTTTTGAAGATGAAACTAAGATTGCAAAAACTCGTGGTGAGAAAATTGAAATTTATAAAGAATTGCTGAACAACAATAGCATGGCTCATTTTACTGTGAATGGCAATAGTGTTCGGCCTGTAACAATTACACATGAAAATGCCGACAAGGTCATTGACAAGAAACAAAAGGAAATGACAAAGATTGCTAGTTTTATGCATGTTTTATTTGACCTTGACGAAGATGTTGTAGATAACATCTTGAGCACTGTGTCTGGTAAAAAAGGTACAAGCAAGAAATCTGGTTCAGATAAAGCTGATAGGTTTGATCCGTTTGGAAATTTAACCAATAACAAGTTATCTAATAAATCAGCCATCGATGAAACAACACTTAAAGAAAAAGAAAGGATTCTCAGAGCATTTGTTGAGAGCGCTGTAAATGTTCCTGCTATTGCAAGAGAACAAGAAACTACCATTGAAGAATTTGAATTTTGGAATGAACTAGGTATTTCAAAAGAATTGTTTTTTGATGTTTACAACACATCTTGGATGTTCAAAGATCGCATTGATGCAATCTATAATCTTTGTAATGACGAACGATATCTTGTTGAGTACTATCTCAATCGGGTGTCGGCGTAATTTTAACATCAACTGTTACTACCAATAAATATAATGACTACTTTACATGTTTTTAGTAATTGGCATATCAAAGCTGAGGCTACTAATATCAAAAAAGGGGATTGGATCTACTTAGAAAATTCTCTTTCTAGGAAACGATGGTCTTTGTTTTTTAAATACAATAACATAGACGAAAGCACACTTGGCTTAACGTATGTTACACAAGAAGAATTTTTTAAATTAAAGGGAACAAAAGATAATATGAAATATCCATTTGACCAGGTAGTAGGTAACCCTCCATTCAATGATGACCAAAACCAAAAAGCAAACAAAGACAACTATGTAAGTGCCTCTAAGAAGCTACATATTGAATTTATTAACAAGTCTCTAGAACTTTCAAAAAACGTAGTAATGGTTGCCCCTGTTCGCGGATGGTTTGTAGGAAAAAATAAAGACAAATATTTAAACCGATATAAGGAGAAAGGGTTATACCTTATTGAAAATAAAGGAACGCCATTTGACAATGCGGTTACTGGCGAGATTGGCGTTTTCCATTTTAATAAAGATAAGAAATTTGTCAGGGATGAGTTTGAACAACGTAATCCATTGACAAATAGTATCATTGATCAATTCAAGATGTATACCATGGTAGGCAAGCGTAATCCAGGTGAGCTTGCAGGCACATTGTTAAAATCGGGAGTATATAGAGTTATACTAACATCAACTAAAATCGAATACACTAATGACAACAACCTGTTTGAAGATCAATCAAGGGGTAATTGGCGGGTTGCATTTAATCATAATGGAAATAAAACAGGTAATAGTATATATGGCGGCAAGGTGCAAGTTGCTAACCCCGACGATTACCTAAGCATGAGTATGAGTTGCTTAGTTGTATCTAGTGAAGAAGAAGCAAAAAATGTTTGTGACTATTTGATGAGTGACGAAATTACTAACTTGATGAGAGAAATAAAGGTTAGTAATACTAATAGCAAATACCATATGAGTTTTGTACCAAAATATGTTGCTAAATGATGTAATTGATCACATTCGCAACCGCAATTACATGGACGGTGTTGATCGAGATAAGGTAAGAGTAAAAGCTACTGGTGAAATTTTTACCCCTACTCCCCTTGTACGAGAAATATTAGAACAGATCCCTATTGATCAATTCCGAGATTCTACCAAAACGTTCTTAGATAACTCTTGTGGCGACGGGCAGTTCTTAGGTGAAGTATTGATTCGTAAAATGGAAAATGGCTCAACATTTGAAGAAGCATTATCTACTATCTACGGTGTAGATTTGATGATTGATAATGTAGACCTATGCCGAGAAAGATTATTGTGTGGGCAAGAACATCTTCGACATATTGTAGAAAAAAATATCCAATGTCGTGATGGGCTTAAATTTGGATATAATTTTGAACCATTGGGTAAGGCACGTAGGAATACTGAAGAAAAGGCCAGGACCAGACAAAAAAAATTAAAAGATAAACAAGAAAAACAAACCAAATTAGAAGAAGCTAAAAAGAAAAAAGAAGCTCAACAAAAAAAACTATTTGGTGAAGTTCTAGAAACTGCTTGACAACTTCTGATATTTCTGCTATAATATAATTTTACAGAAAGAATAATATGGCCAAACACCTCATGGTGGACCTCGAGACCATGGCAGTCTCACCAACCGCAGTTATCCTAACACTAGGTGCTGTGCACTTCAATCCCTATGGAAATGGCTATTCGGATAAACTCTATTTCCGTATCAGTATCGATGACCAAGATGCACTCGGGCGTGAGATCGATGAAAACACACTTGACTGGTGGTCAAAACAATCCCCTGAGATCATGGAAGAGGCGTTTAGCCCCGACAATCGCTTGCCTCTAGTCGAGGCTGTGGATAAATTCCATAAGTTTGCGTGGGGTTGCGATGCATTTTGGAGTCATGGTATTCCATTTGACTTGATGATGATCGAAAACCTGTATCGACAATTGAACAAGCCCTTGCCTTGGAATTATTGGCAACTGCGTGATACACGCACACTATTTGATCTAGGCTATGATCCAGACATGCCCAAAGGTGGGAAACACGATGCCCTACAAGACGCCATTAGGCAAGCCGTGGGGGTACAAAACATTTATGCTAAAATGAAGATTAGGGAGCGTTAAGCCTATGCCACAGAAACCAACTCCGACCATGGAAATTGAATTAGAACGCCGAGTGTATAATGTTGCTATCAACGGAGACACTGTGTCGTTCTCTGTATATGGCGATGAAGACGATCTCGACACGCTGGAAATGCTGATCGGCTATTTGGCCAACCTAGCCGCCGAGGGACTAGACGACGATGACAACTAACGCTTTTATCTTTGCTTGGGACTGCTATGGTATAGAAGCCATTGTGCCAATCAGCAAGTATGAACATATTGATCGTGATAATACCATACGCATTTTATCAGAACAACCTACAAGATCAAATCCAATGGATGCTATTGTGCGTAATTTGGTCATGAGGGCGCAGGTAAATNCACAACGCAACTATGAAATCTACGCTGTNGATTGTTCGGATATGACCATGGATGAAGNATTTTGGCGAGCACAATGGGAAAACTTTCCGCAGAATTGTGCAGATGTTATTAGAGAGCGCGGACAAAAGATATACAGCAATAGAGACACAAATCGGATAGATAGAGTTATTAGATGAAAATCAACCTAGTCTCGGACCTACACCTCGATGTTAGCAAGTATATGGAACTGCCCGGTGGGGATGTTCTAATTCTTGCTGGCGATATTTGTGAGTATCGCAATTACATCAAGGAGTTTAATCAAACCAAGGCTGTGGATCGTGTGCCCGGGGACTTTCCTTGTGTAGACTTCTTTGAGTTTCAATGTGCCAAATATGATAAGGTCTTTATGGTGCTGGGTAACCATGAGCATTACAGATACAGATTTGATAAGACCTACAATGACTTCAAGGCTGTATTACCCAGTAATGTCGAGTTGTTGGAAAATCAAGCAGTGGAGCACAATGGTGTTATGTTCATGGGTGCTACATTGTGGACTGATTTGAATCGCGGCGATCCTATTACCGTATACACCGTTAAGGATAGTATGAATGACTACAAGGTTATCCAAAACTTCTACCCTGAAAAATCCCTGTATCATAAACTGACTCCCGACCATACACATCGAGTTCATAAGGAAACATTGGAGTACTTCAAGCAAACACTTGACGCTAATTCTGATCGACCATTCGTTGTTATTACCCACCATGGCCCAAGTTATTTGAGTATCAACGAAAAGTTCAAATCGGACTACCATATGAATGGCGGCTATGTCAGTGATTTGAGTGATTTTATTTTAGATCATCCTAACATTAAAACTTGGTGCCACGGACATATCCATGATCCTGTAGATTATATGATAGGTGATACTCGTGTAGTTGCTAACCCAAGAGGATATCTACCTTGGGAAGCAGGCAATGGGTTTGATACCAATTTGACATTTGAACTATGAGCAAAGCCATCATACTTAGTAAACTTCAGTGGTATAGACTACTGGACCAATTGATCAAGGACTATCCTCGAAGTGTCACCATGGTTCGATCTAAGATGCGGGAACACCTGGGCTTTGTTGATCGAGAGCACGAAGAATGGCATGATAGAAGTGTTGATCCCATGGACATGGCTTGGGGCACCAAATATCGCACCACCATGGTCCATTTGGATTTCTACGATGAAAAGAAGCGTACTATGTTTTTACTCAAGTATTCGGACTATGTTTAAAGGCAGAGGTGTTGTACAAATAACAGGACGCAGACCCTACGATGGTGTCATGCCTCCCTACAAGGCCATTATAAGAACTATGTTTGAAATTAGAGACACAGCAGAAGTAGATGGCGAAACTTGGCACACGGTTCAGGTCAATCCACGAGTCAGTCCTTGGATTAAAACTCAGGATTCGAGTCTATGGTATGACCATAAAACCGCCAACAATTACAAGGTTGTAGATACCTATGACATGCATGAGAGACTATATATCATGATGGCTCTAAAGTTCTCATGAAAGACTTGTTTGATAGAACTCGTAGGTTCCAATATGTTCACGGTCCTGAACTGGGTTTTGAAGATGCACATATTGTAGTTCTAACCGATATAGATTATTGGATTGAACACTATCATGAACTCGAAGAATGGTGTAGTACTCGTCGTGCCGAATGTAAAGGTATGACGGTGTCAATATACGATGACACGACCTTGACAGAATACCTCCTACGGTGGAGTTAAATATCCCTATGATCGAGGTCAAATTATTACATAAACACGCCGGGGAAATCTTAGAAATGGTTCGCGAAATGCGATCAATGGGTTGGTGGCAGGGAGTTGATTTTGATTTTACATATCAGCCTGCTCGATACAATAATGACGGTCATGAGGCCGTGGCCCCTCGGCAAACCAAGTTCTTGTTCTATAACGAAAAATATGCTACAATTTTTTGCCTACGATGGTCTTAATTTACAAGCAA
>Ga0007864_1000015_pt1 | contig 17206 bp, 30 predicted proteins | sample CryBogCBH16Oct07_FD_54997 | JGI IMG/M metagenome (GOLD analysis project Ga0007864, IMG submission 54997) | Freshwater microbial communities from Crystal Bog, Wisconsin, USA - CBH16Oct07 | ecosystem: Environmental > Aquatic > Freshwater > Lake | place: Crystal Bog, Wisconsin, USA | collected...
ATAAAAAATAAATATTTCTACAGAGAAAATAAAAAAATATATTAAAATAAGGATGTATGACAAATAAATATATAGGTTATATGTCAAATGATTCAAAAAACCTAGAACTAATCTACGAAGAACAAGTCACAGGTAAGTTACAGGTAATCGGACATAGCTATCTTGCATCACCAGAAACCATAGCAAGAAACGAAATAAGAAATAAAAAAGCACAGGTCATAGGCGATGATGATAAATTATACAATGCCGAAGTCAGACTAAAACAAAGAATTGTATCCAAACATCCCTTAGTAAAAAAAGACTATTTGAATATAAAGTGGGAAGAAAATGACACACCACATCACATTAACACAGCACACGGGAATCTAGCAGTAAGAGACATAAGAGTGGCAGGAAGAGAAGGAATCGAATTAGTTTATAATATCGCATACGACGAAGAACAAAATACCCATCACTTTAGTAAACACGATTCCCACGAAACACCAGAAAAAATAATAATTTTCCCCCTAATTGATATCAATTAAGTATAAGTAATTACATCATGTATTCAAATTCCAACGATCAAAAAGCAATCGAAAGCCTCTACGAATCAATTCATATCGTAGAAGAAAACGAAGATCAATCCATAGAAGCAATAGGTCATCCGATCTATGCAGACCAAGAACACTTGGAAGGTATCAAAAATCTCTTTGCTCAACATGATCTCGCACCAGATGAACATATGGATCTCATCAATGCATTAGCAGAATTCGGACACGAAGATAATTCCGATGATCACGAAGATCCAGAAGCAGAACAACAAGCAGCTTCCGATGCAGGAGAAGAAGAACAAACTCCTTCAACTCCCACAACATATCCAGAATCTTTCAACACAGGAAATTACCTTTCAGCAAAAGGTAAGTCAGTATTAAAGGAGAACAAAAACTCCACAGCAAATTACCTCAAGTAATTTAAAGTAAACTCTGATTTAATACAGCACTCTGTTTTAATGCAACAGAGTGTGATGGTTCGTCGTCTAATCAGAACCAAATACCTCATCATCGTCCATCTCCAACTCTTCAGGAAATGACCGAAGAGCCTCGATAGTCTTATAACAAGCATCCATAGCATCATTCTGAACCGAATCAGGAAGAGCACCAATATAATTCCTAATCAGAATAGTACAAAGCATACCAATAGTAACAGGAGTAAATTCCGTCTCATCACATGCCTCATGGAAAAATACACCGTGAGCTTCATCCTTAACAATAAAGGTAACAAGTTCCTTTGCTCCCTTCTCCAATACAGCATTTAGGTTTTCATTCATAGACAAGTACAATAACAGAAACCCATATCCATGTCAATGCTGTTTTAATAGAACACCGTGTAAAAATACAACATGGTGTAGCAATACGACAAATCAATTTCTATATTTAAGGAATGTCCCAATAAGAATCAAGATAACAATCCAACTGACAGCTATACAACTATCATCCATTCAATAACAATAATACTTACAATTCCCAAAGACTACAATAACAAATGATTTGAAACTTCTCCCCTGAAGAACCTTTCGATCTAATCGAAATAACTCCAGAACAGTATTCAAAATACATTCCTCCCACATGATAAGACATTCTTCATACAAGTTATCGAAACTTCCGAAAACTTCCTAAATAGTTTCAAATAACCTGAAAACATTCCGAACAGTTCCAAACACTTTCCAAACAGTTCTAAACATTCCGAATACTTTCCGAACAGTTCTAAACACTCTGAAAACATTAAAAACATTTCTAAACACATTTCTAAACATTTCTAAACACATTTATTACAATCAGTCTACTCTAAATGTTTTTAACTGTTTTGTCAACCAGAAAATTTTCAAAATTTTGCAATGTTTTCTTGACATTTTCAGAACATATTCGCATGAGCGTGTATTATTCTGAATGTGTTTGCAACATATTGTCTTACCATACAATATATTGTAAGACTGTTCTGAACAACGGTGTCTTACCAAACAGTTTTCAGAAAACTTCAGAATAATTGGTAAGACTTTTCAAACATTGATGTCTTACCATTGGTATACATAAAAAAGTTTAAAATAGTTCTTGTAAAGTTTTTGGGAATATGATCCATTGGTGGGGTTATGAAAAACCACTACACAGTCATTCCTCTTATTCTCCACGTTCACAGTCAGGAGATTCCAGAAGATGTCATTCTTGGTATTAAGGGATTTCTCAATCAGCACTATTTTGATAGTAGTGTTATGGTTTGCGAGGAGTCGAAGTGGAAAGATTCAAATGAATTGATTTTTAATCTTTCTGCACTTTCTGCTTTACAGGATAGCGAAATCCAGTTCTAATTCAATTCTATGAACACCACTATATCACCACGCACAGTCAAAGTCGTAGATCTGACTAGTCTTATTCCTGCTGAATGGGATTGGTTTTGGGATATGCTTGCTAGTTCTAATCCAGATTTTTCCTTTGGGGACAATAATCTGACTCTTATCAATGGTGAGAGGTTTGCTCGTTTCATTGATGATGCCTACGAATGGTTCTCTGATGACGAGGATGTTGAGACTTGTTCTGAAGAGGAATGGAAATCTTTTATCGATTCACTTTGGGGCTTGACAAAGGATGGAATCTATCTGAACCTTGAGGCTTAAAAATGAATCTATTTTTTCCTAGTCAATACAAATTCATCGTTGAGAAGTTTGGTCAGGAACTAGCCGATAGTGCAAACTATGGTTGGGTTACTTCTGATGACGCATATCTTACAAAGGTCTATACTGTCCCTCATACGATTGTCGAGACTACCAGAGATTCTTATACCCACAAAATCACCCATACAACACACTACAAATGAAAAACACAATCGAAATAGAAACCGATCTGTTCTGGAAGATGTATAATGCCTTGCGAAATGCAGAGGGAACTCTGTGGTCTTGCAATGGTGCTACCAATCCAGAATATGAGGATTTGACAGAGGAGATTTTAGAAACAAATCAAGAAGTAGAATCCGTATTAAATGCTTGCCAAGAGATCGTAAAAACGCTAAAGGAGGAAGCATGAAAACTGAAATGACATTTGATCCTGCTATTCTCTGTAGAAGCGTTGCCTATTGCAAGGGATTTGTGGATGGGTTTGAAGAAGGAGTTGACACTAATCCCTATGATGGGGGAAGTTTTAGTCATGCCGAACAGACCCGACACTACTATTACAGGGTGGGGTATGATGCAGGAGTTGCAGAATATTGTAATGCAACACATCCAGAAGATTAAGGATTGACAATATAGGAAAACCATATATACTTTTATTATGAGCATGAATCATATCAGAAAGTCGAAGAATCTAATGAAGAGTGAATCTATCTGGCACAAGTTGGATAAGGAAACCAAGTATGATCTCCTTGAACTTACAGATAAGGAGAAGGAAGCTATTGCACTTTCTCGTCAGAAGAGACTTGAACGAAAGGCGAAAAACAGAAAATCAAATGAAACAAAAGGAGGTGAATAATAAATGACCAACACAACAATGATTATCCGTGACTTCAGCGGGTTGACGAAGAACTTCAACCAGATGAATCGGGATTCCAAGGTTGCACTTGTCAAGGAGACAATCAACACAAGCAAGTATGAGGTTCTTGGGCCTGTAAATCAGTTTGGAAAGATTCGACTCAAGTGTCGCTATCATAATGTCCGAGACAATATCGGACGCTGGACTGCATGGCGTAAGTAAATCCAGTTTGTTTTAAACACGAAACCCATCAGCGATATTCCCGCTGGTGGGTTTTTCGTTATTTTCGTTAATGGTAAGACAATGGTTGTGTAAATGTCTTATCATGTTGTTCTGAAATAAAAATCAATTCATTTTTATTTTTGAGTTGACAAATACATTCTATGACTTTTATGGGCGATGGTAAGACAATGATTTTTTAATTGTCCTATGATGTCGTTGTCAAGCATAAAATGATAATCGAAAAATTTTCAAAAAAAGGTCTTGAACGAGAAATTGGAATGTGTATTGTGGAGGTCGAATCAAACCACTACCCATGAAACTAATCGACACCACTACTACTATCGAACAGATCGGAACTATCTCTGAAGAGAATACCTTCAAGATGAAGTCCTCTCGCAAGGCGTTCCAGATCCTCTCTGACCTCTACTCCGATAAGCCTCTTGCTATTGTTCGTGAGTTGGGTTGCAACGCCTCTGATGCTATGGTCGCCGCTGGAAAGGGAGGTGAACCGTTTGCCATCCATCTTCCTAATGCTCTTGAGCCTTGGCTTGCTATTGAAGATTTCGGAACTGGTATCTCTCATGAGAATATCTATTCCATCTATGCTACCTATTTCGAGTCCACTAAAACCAATACCAATACTCAAATTGGTTGCTTGGGTCTTGGCTCCAAGTCTCCCTTCTGCTATACGGACAATTTCGTTGTGACCAGCACCTTCAACGGTGTGCGTAGCGTGTATAATGCCTACTTCAACGAACAGGCTACACCTGCTATTGCTCTGATGAACCGTTCTGACACTACGGAGTCCAACGGTGTGAAGATCCAGATTCCGATTAAGGAGAAGGATTTCTCTATCTTTGAGCAGTCGGTCAAGAAGGCGTTCCGATTCTTTGATGTCAAGCCGATTATCACGGGAGGAAAGATTGATTGGAATGAAGAGACTCCTGTTTTCTCTGGTAATGGTTGGAAGTCCTTCAAAGGTCTGGACAAGTCTTACGCCATCATGGGAGGTGTGGCGTATCCTATTGATTCTCACAAGGTCGATAATAAGAACTATCGACTCTGTTATCGTGCATGTCTGGTGATTAACTTCAACATGGGAGAGATTGACTTCGCCCCATCTCGTGAACACCTGTCTTACTGTGACTCCACGATCAAGGCACTCAATGACAAGTTTGAATTTATCAAGAGTGATTTCATTCGTAGTGTCAATGAGAGCATTGCAAATCAGACTTCAGTCTTTGGAGCATTGATGTGTGTCCATACCTTGAATGAGAATTTCAGCTACATCGACGGTCTGACGATCAAGGACAAGATCCTGTGGAACGGACAGGACATAACTAATCCAGTTGATTTTATTAGCAAGATCGCAAAGAGTGGTCACACCATGACATACAGGAAGCCTTCCTATTTCAGAAAGAAGGTGACAGAGAGTATGTATCCTAGTCTCTCTTCTCTGTGGGTTCACGATGACCTTGAGAGGGGAACGATTGTCCGAGTCAGGAAATATGTTCAGGACAATTCTGATAAGTCCATCACCGTATTCAGCAAGGAGTCTTATGCTGACATGATCGCTAGTGGGTTCCCTGCTGATTGCTTCACTCCTGCTTCCTCCCTCCCTACCACTCCCAAGCAGTCAAGGTCTAACAATGGTAGTCGCAAGGCAAGAGTCAAGGGAGTTTTCAATGTCTACCAGATCGGGAATATCGACAACCGTAGTTGGGATGCAGTCCAGATCGACGGCAACAGTCCCGATGCCAAGTATCCTTCCTTCTATATTGTCAAGGATAATGATTGGAATTTCACCTTCGATGTCGAGGGTCTGGATCGGAATGTCAATAACAAAAGTGACCTCAAGCGTCTCATGACCTTCCTTGGGCTTTCCGATTCCGATGTCGTGATGATTCCCAAGCAGAGCGTCAAGTTCCTGCCAGAAACCTCACAGGAGTTCACAGCATGGGTCAATGAGAACATTGATCTTACATACGATGTGGATGAGATGTCTACTGCCAATACTTATAGGTGGTCTTACGATAGCGTTCTCAAGAAGAAGGCTTTCATCGACCTCCCTGCCACTAGCGAGTTCAAGCAAGTTGTCAACTATATTTTCAACGCACAGGAGAAAACTTCTAGGTTCAAGCAAATCGCTGGTTGGATTGATTTCAAGAATGGCAAGGTAAAAGTTGCACAGGATAAATTTATCCAGAAAATGATTGACAAGATTTTCTCCTACGGTTGGGACGCTGACACCGTTCTGGAAATTATTTCAAGGGTTGAAAAATAATCATTGACTTCAACCACGCACTCTGATAGATTCTTTAATGCTATGAGCAACACCAACACCAATGCAGTCACCATCACGGGCAACGGAACCATCGTTGCCTTCATCAACGGTAAGAACTACACGGCTCTTCCCGAACACCCCAACTACCACAAGCTCCTCAACAATGCACGGGCATACCAGTTCGATGAGTTCGTAAAGAACTACGACCTCGTTCAGAATGTGTCCATGTATGTCTCTGGTGATGTCCAGATCGTTGACGGGTCAATCCAATACAAGGGTCATGTCATCCATAACTCCCTGACGAAAAAGATCATTTCGTTTATGCGTAATGATCTTCCCTTCCTCCCTCTGCTGAAGTTCCTTGAGAACCTTCTTCAGAATCCATCCTATCGGGCGATAAACGAACTGTATGATTTCCTTGAGGCGGGAGAGCTTCCTGTCACTACTGACGGTTGCTTCCTTGCCTACAAGAATGTCAAGGCCGATTATACGGACATCTACACGGGCAAATACAACAATTCAGTTGGATCTGTTTGTGAGATGCCTCGCAATCTGGTCGATGAGGACAAGAATCGCACCTGTTCCTACGGGTTGCACTTCTGCTCCATCAAGTATCTCCCTCACTTCTCCGATAGCAACGGAGGTCACACAATGATCGTTAAGATCAATCCTGCTGATGTGGTCGCAATCCCTGCTGACTACAACAATACCAAGGGACGCACTTGCCGCTACGAGGTGATCGGTGAATACACCGACGATTGGAGGAGCAAGCTGGATCGTGGAGAGTCTGGTTGGGACGCTGATCTCTACGATGAGAACGGTGACGAGTATGACGATGATGAGGACGATACCGATTGCGACGATACCGATTGCGACGAGAATCATTGCTTCTGTGACCAGCAGGACGAGCATGGCGATCAAGTCTGCAAGCAGGACGAGGCACAGGTCGGCAACGAGGGGAAGGATCACCTTGAAGCAGGATGCTGTGAGGGTTCCTGTGGATGCGAGGACGACCAGAAAGTCGAGGATCTTCTCAAGAGGATCAAGAATCTCCTGACGGGAATGGGATCATAAGAATTAGGTGTGGTGAAGAGAGGGGGAGGGAGTGTAGTGGCTCCCTCCTCCAACCACCACCAGCAACTTTAACAATGCCCTTGTAGCTCAATGGTCAGAGCAGTCGGCTCATAACTGATTGGTTGGGGGTTCAAATCCCTCCGGGGGCACTACAAATTACGCATCGTTCATTCAATGGATAGGATCGGGAACTTCTAATTCCTCAATGCAGGTTCGACTCCTGCACGATGCACCATCATGGGAGTGAAACTTTTAAGGTGAAGTATCTGACTTTTAATCAGACAAAGAGGGTTCAAGTCCCTCCACTCCTACCATGATCGAATTCCCAATGATGATTGGGGCAAAGTAATACAAGATTGCTTATAGAATTGATTTCCGAAAGTTTTGCATCATCTGGAAAGTCTGATATGGGGATTCTATGAGCAACTTCAGCGTGTCTATCGTAACCACACACCGAACAAATCTTAGGGTGATCTTTTAGAACTACTTTACGAGAGTGCCAACGAATGTATGAATATGCCGCACCATGAGTATGTTTCTCATAGACCAATTCTTTCTTTGTCAAATCTTTATTATAAAGAAGATTGTTTTTCTTTTCTTCTTTACATTCAAAGCAAAGACATCTAGGGGGAAGTTCTTGTTTCAAAAATTCCTTTTTACATCTTGGGCAATTTCTTTTTCCACCTTTTCCCTTTTTACAAATTTTATTATTAAAAGTTGCCGCACAACTTTGTGAGCAAAATTTCTTTTGATATCTTCCTTCTAATTTTTTTTGGCAATTAAAACATTTCATATAAATACTTATAGTATTCGAAATACAACTTTGTAAAAAAAAAACAAATTTTAATTTCGATTCCTCTTACTTTTAGTGAGAGGTTTTTTATTGCACTGCACAATACATTACAGAAAGTGTAATATAATGTATAGTGTATGTTGGTGTCTTACCATATACATACAAAAAGATTTTTGAAAATAGTGCTTGTAATTTTGAGAAGTCTGTATTAGCTTCTAGGAACCATGAGACACCAACCCACTACTTCAGCCGAGAAGTCTGGTATCAATGATTCAAACAACTGCACCATCTGTGCCTTGGCAACAGCGGCAGGGATTCCCTATACTGAAGCATACAAGATCGGTGAGGAAGCAGGACGCAAGCATGGTAAAGGATTCTACACATCGAAGCTGATGAACCATGCCAGAAAAAAAGGAATAGAATTTCGTAAGATCAAATGTGGGGGTATTACCATTCAAAAGTTCTTAAAGAAAAATCCAACTGGTAGGTTTGTTGTCAATCGTAGGAGACACGCCTTCTGTATTATTGATGGTGTGATCTATGACCATCTGGAAAACAAACCCATGCAGATCATCAAATCAATTTGGAAAGTTCAATCAAAAAGGCTTGACACATTCAAGTCTCTGTGCAAGGCTTAAAACTCACCACCATGAAAACCACCACCACCAAACCCAAGAAGAAGAGATTCTTCTTTCACTACTACAAAGCTGAGTCCAAGAAGCAGGGACGCAATGTGATGACAGTCCATTGGGAAGATACCTGCCACATGGCAAACTTCGTAAAGACTCACGGAGCAGACATTGAGAGTCACGATCAGAAGCGTCAACCTCATTGCATCATCCGAGGATGGGCGACAAAGATCACCTTTGTTGAAGGAGTCAAGGGAATCACTGCACACATTCACGGATAATGAGATACTACGACAACACACCCGATCTCAAGCTCATCAACATCAAGACCGATCATCGTTGTTTAGGGAGTGATTATGAGTCCTTCAATACATTCTATGAGTTTGTCAATGAGAATCTCAAACCATATGACAGGGGTAGAATCATTCTAGTGGAAGTTCGCAAAGGCATCGGATCTCAAGCATTGAATTACAATGTGTTCAAAGCAACTGGAACAAAGTATTGGCAAGAATTTGAGAACCAAGACAAGCTAAAAAAAGAAATTGTTGTTATGGTCAAAAATTGGTTTGACTTCAACAACATTCCTTGGAACACTACAGATCAATAATCCAAATGAAAATTGAAATCGAACCCGAAGCATTCATACCCTTGATCGCATTCCTTGCATTCATGATGCTGGTGTGTATTGTTATGGTTGTCGTTACCACCATCAACGCAATCATCCACCTATTCTGATGATCACTCCAACCACCATCACCAACTACAACCGCACCGAGGAAGAACTGGAAGAGTTCCTCATGTTCGCAATCCTCGTTGCAGGAAAGGGAGCAGAGCAACAGGCAAGGAAGCTAGACGAGTTCCTCAAGCGTTGTATGTGGGAGCAGATTGACAAGCCTTTTGCACATATCGAATTCTTGAATAAGAATGGTTGGCTAGAGATCCACATGAAGGAGTTCAAGCTAGGTCAATACAAGAGGATCGGTCATGCCTTCACCGAGATTCTCAAGTTCAAGGGTCGTTTGAAGACTGTGACCATCGAAGAACTGGAGAGCATCTCTGGTATCGGTAGCAAGACTGCGAGATTCTTTATCCTGCACTCTCGACCAGATGCAAAGGTTGCAGTCCTTGATACGCACATCCTCAAGTGGATGAGTGAGAAGGGATACAAGGTTCCCAAGGCAACACCAGCAAAGAAGAAGTATGCGGAGATTGAGAAATTGTTCTTGACAGAGGCAATCAATCACCAGATGACACCAGCAGATTTAGACTTGACCATCTGGAAGTCTTATGCTACAAAAGCCTGACACTATGAACACCACCAACATAAAAGAACTGAGAATAATCCAATACGCACTCTGTTTTCTCAATGCAAATTGGGATGATAGTTGTGAAGATGACTTGACAGGAATCACGGAATCTGATATCTCCAGAATATCAATCAAATTTGTAGACCTCTACGAGAAAGCCAAAAAAGAATCCAAATGATTTTTTATCCACAGATATACTCCAAGGTCAAGAAGGAGTGGAGATGTTTCCTTCCCCGTGAAACTATGGAGCAAGCAAAAGAACAGATTGAAGTATTTAAGGAATGGGATCGCATGGCGGGATGCGAGAACAAATACAGAATCTTGGAGAAAGAAGAATATGCAAACATATAAAGTATGGTTACCACAGAGATCAGCATTCAGCGACGAGTATGACGATTGGATTCAGAGGTCATACACTAGTCGAAGACACGAAGGTCTTTACGATGCAACCGAACGGGACTACGAAGATGATCTACTCCCGTCAATACCAAACGGATCACACCTAGACGATTTTTCCATTGACAATACTGATGAAATCCAGTTGGATTGAGTCATGAAGAAGTTTACAATCATTGTCAAAATAAAAAAGAGAAACCCATTTGCACCACCAACAAAGGTGATGCGAAGCAAAAAACAATACAAACGAAATAAAACCATTAAGCAAAATGATTAACTCCATCCTCCGTCTCTTTGGATATAAAATCAATCCAAAGAATTCCCTACTGATGATACATATGTTCGATGTCACGCATGAGACATGGCTACAGCAAATCTATCGTCAGAATAAAATCAATCAGTATATTGTAAAATAAACTATTGACAATACCAATAGACTCTGATACTATATAGATCATGAAACATATCCCAACGCTAACAATAGTATTTTATAAGGATACCGACGGGTATGCTTATCGATACGATGATGTCAACGGAAATATTCAAGAGGAAGGAATCTTTACCTGTCTTGATTCCGCCGTTGGTCACGCTACAAGAAACCTCCGTACATTCACTCTCCTAGAGGGAATCGAAGAAGTTGACTAAAGACAAATTCACAGATCTCACCAGAAAAGCAATGATTCGTGAATACATTCTCCTGTGTGAGAATACCAAGAAGATCGTGGAGAACGCAAATGCTGTGTTCAATCATATCGAAACCAAGTACAAATATGATAGCAGACTACAGTTTCTGCTTGATGAATTTGACGGCGTAGTAGATAATAGTAGACTATGACCAAGGAAAACGTAGACAAAACCATGAGTCATTTCAATTCTCTCTTTAAAGATCCAGATACGTCAATCATTACAATCCTTGGTATGATCATCGTATGTTTTGGAATTCAACTCCAAGTCTGGAAAGATAAAAAGAGATCGAGATTTAATACAGCACCATGTTAAAATGCAACACCATGTTTTAATGACGCACCCGCTCACACGCATCACGCAAGAACACCACTTTGTATCTTAAGATACAAAAACCAAAAAACCAAACACAAACAAAATAAAATGGAAGTCATCACATTGACCAACGATAACCAAGCAACCACGATCTCTCTTAAGGAGAAGATCAACCTCGCCGCCCGTAATTGGACGAAGCCCACCAAACCACAGAAGGGAAAGATCAGCAAGTTCGAGGAACACCTCGACACCATTCGATATCTCCGTTCTTGTCGCCACATGACCTATACTCAAATCCATGAGTTCTTCAATAAGAACGGACTTGAATGTACCTACCAAGGTCTCATGCAGTATGTCCGTAAGAAGAACATCGGTGATATCCGAAGCAAGAATAAACGGAACATCATTCAGTTTAGCTAAGAGGAACAAAATAAAAAATCAATTGATTTTTCCCACAGAGGATTTCCCTCTGTGGGTTTTTCTTTGGAACAGTATTCAAAAAATACTTCAGAACATTTTATAAAACATTAGAATGAATTGTAATATATTTGAAACATCGTTGTCTTACCACGGACATTTCAGAACATTTTTATAAAGTATACAATGGTAAGATATTTAACATATCGTTGTCTTACCACGGAGGGGGTTAAAAAAATTCAAAAAATTAATTTGACTCAGTTGGTTTTTTTTGATCTTCTGGTCGTCCATGAAACCAAAAACGCAAAAGATCCTTGCTAGGGACACCAACGCAAAGACTGTGAAGGGTCAAAAGAAAGGATTCATCACGGGGATTGTCTACCTTTCCCCTTACAATATAAGCGGAAAAAACCTTTGCCCGAAAGCATCGGCAGGGTGTGCCGCATCATGCCTTAATACGGCAGGTCGTGGACGGTTCCAAAAGATCCAAGAGGCAAGGCTGAAAAAGACCCTTTCATTCTTGAACGATACGGAAACCTTTGTCTCTAATTTGAAAAAGGAAATCCGAAAGGGTGTGGACTACGCAAAGAAAAAGGAAATGATTTTTGTGTGCCGTTTGAACGGGACAAGCGATGTCGCATGGTATAAGACGGGAAACATCATGCAAGACAATAGTGATGTCCAGTTTTACGATTACACGCCCAACCTTGGAAGGATGCTCCGCTTTCTACGAAATGAATTGCCTAGCAATTATCACTTGACATTTTCCCGAAAGGAAAACAATGAAGCCGAGTGTGACCTTGTGCTTTCAATGGGTGGAAATGTCGCAATGGTATTCAATAAGATACCAACGTCTTACAAGGGTTATGAGGTGATAAACGGCGACGAAACGGATCTCCGCTTTCTGGACAAGAAAGGTGTGATTGTCGGATTGAAAGCGAAAGGAAAAGGCAAGAAAGATCAAACGGGATTTGTGATTCACCTTTGATCCCGATAATCAGAAATCCGCTTGCAAGTCAAGCGGATTTTTTTGAAGTACTCCATGATAAGACAAATGAGATATTGATGTCTTACCACGCACCCGATACCTGCGTACAATACCGTCTTGCAATGGTAAGACACTGAAATCCGGTCATGTCTTATACATACCTACATTCTCATCTGTCAACAGGTTTTTCAGAAAAAAAAATAAAATGAAAAAAAGTCATTTTGGTCATTGACCCGTGAGCCGATCCATGCTCTAATAGTTCCATGATTCAAACGGATCATCACTCGAAACCCGAAGTGGAAAATCGGATGAGGCGGAAATCCTCTTAAAGACAATGAACATCGAAATGATGAAGGAGACCCTCTCCTCCAAAAAGGGAGCGAACCTCACCGCATCGTGGGGAAAGACCCTCAAGACCCGCAAGGGAGTCGAGGACAAGGTGGAGAAGATGACCAAAATGGTCATCAGGGGCGGCATCACCTACGATAACATGGGGATCGTACAGGAGAAGCGTGAGGACGGTTCTCTTCCCTCGGAAAATGCTGGACTCCCTTGGGGAGAATGGGCGGAGTTTCCTTATCATATCACCCACAAGGGAACGGATTATGTCCGCTTTTATCCCGCAAGCGGTATCAATATCGCTACTGGTTCGGATTTTTATCCCGAAGTCACCTATCTTCTCAACGGAAATCCCGTGGAGAAAACCGTCATCGAAGCTCTTTGCCTTGCAAGCGAGTTTCCGAAGCGTGAGGAAAAGCCTCTCTGCTTCACCGTCAAAGCGGAGAATGTGATCTCCCTTGGCTGAACAATCGGGGGAGGGGGAATCGTCCCTCTCCCCCACAACCAAAAAACCAAAAACATGACTGCTCCCGAAATCATCGAAACCTTCATAAACGGAAATCTCTCACTCGCTGAAGAGAAGTCACAGTTTGTGTCCACACAATCGCTAGTAGATGCAGGACAAATGCACTACGACTACAATCGTTCGCTCATCCTCGCATCATATCTCAAAGGACATATTTCCTTTCAGGACTATTGCAACAATTTCAATAACAAGTAATACAAATGAAAAACAATATCCTCGAAACGATTTGCCTTTGTCTTATCATCCTCTACTTTTGTGTGCTGGACAGCATGGCGACAAGCCTCTACTGGCAACATCTAGCGGTGAAGCATCACTCTGCTTTCTTTGAAGCCGATTCATGGGGATCAACGAAATTCAAATGGAATGATGTTTCTTATGCTCATGCTCCCTTCCAAGATGACACTTGGGAAAAGGTGCAAGGGAAACTCTTCATGGATAAAATCTCCACGCTTGGATTCAAATGAATAATCTTCTCCTGCTTTTTATTTCAATCGTGATTGCTTTGCTGATTCCATTGCCTGTCCTATTTATGGCTGGATTGATTCTAGGCATCTTTATCTTGATTAAAAACGAAACTCACTAAGTAATACAAATGAAAAAAACAATCCTACTATTATCAATCCTTGTCCTGACCGTCGCCTCTTCCTTTGCTAATCCTTGTGGAGGATGGGGCGGTTATCGCGGAGGATGCTACAACGGAGGAGGATGGCGTGGAGGCTATTGCGGATGGGGCGGTGCATATTATGGAGGATACTGCTCCTATGCGGCCCCTGCTCCTATCGTCGTCACTCCTGCAACCTATCCTTATGCTGGTAGTTGGGTGAATACGGTTCCCGTAGTGACTGCTCCCCCGACCGGAATCGGCATCTCTATTTTTGGATTGAACATTCTCGGAATCAATCCGACTGTGCCAGTAGCGGTTCCTGCACAGTAATACAGAATCCCCCCAACTAATCCCTCGGTGTCTTACCATAGAGACATCGGGGGATTTTTTTTATACCCATCCATGATAAGATGTCCGAATCAATAGTGTCTTACCACGGGATACCCCTAAAAAAATTAGGTTGTACTACAGTGGTAAGACAGTGACTATTCAGGAAAAAAATAAAAAAATGATTTGATTTTTAAATGACCGGATACTATGTTGGTCTCCTATGGAAACACCAACCCCAATCGTCGGTATGAAGGCGAGAGACTCCTTCATCAAGGTCTGCACGACTCCGTTCGTGAAGGATCAGCAGAAGGAAGCCAAGCGTGTCGGTTACAAGGTCGTGAAGGATGATATGTCTTTCAAGATCCTTGATCCTGACCACAACGATGCTCTGGTCATGAAAGGCATTCAGATGCAAAGGGGTATTTGGGGAGTCACATTCCCACTTGCCTACTGGGTCGAACCAACAATCTAATCCAAACCAAAAAGAAATCCCCAGCCGAAAGGTTGGGGATTTTCTTTGCAGTCCGTGTCTTACCATAGCACACACCATCTTACAAAATTTTTATACCTATCTATGATAAGATGTCCGAATCATCAGTGTCTTACCACGCAGTCCCCACCTGCGTCCAATACGGTCTTACAATGGTAAGACAACGATACCAAAGCATATCCTACAATGGTAAGACAACGATCATTCCATATGTACTACAAGATACTTTTGTCAACAGTTTTCTGAAAATAAAAAAACAAAGGAATTGAAAATAAATCTCGACCTTTGAAAACAAATAGATTAAGGTATTCTCAATCCTGAAATTCATCAGGAGGAAACCAAACCAAACAAACATATGGCACATTGCATCGAACTCCCTTGGGATCAGGTGTACTCCATCGAAGGAACGGAGTGGCATCGAATCGCACGTCACGTTGACGCTATCAGCAAGGATACTCTCAAAGAGATCCTGTTCCCCGTAGTACAGTCTCCTCTCTACGTCAATCTCGACGGCAGACAGGTGAATCTGGAGAACCACAAGGTTCTTGTGGCAGACTATCGCAAGATCCGGTCTGACCTTCCCGAAGGTGAGGAACTCGTTCCTCTCCACATTCCGAAGACCTCTTATGAGGTCATCGACAACGAACTCATTTGGGAGACGTTGGAAGCAGGTCTGAAGGATTGTGATGCAAAGATCACCTCGGCAGGAACTCTTGAGAAGGGACGCAAGTTCTTCATCTCAGCCGATATCGGTTCCTCTGAGATGATCATCAATAAGGACAAGTTCAAGTTCTACATGAACATGATCTCGTCTCACGATGGCACGATCTCCCTTTATGGGTACGATTCTGGAACAAGGATCGTCTGCATGAATACTCTCCGCTCTTCCATGAGTGCGGCAGGAGAAGTCGGATTCAAGGTCTACCATACCAAGGGAGCATCCCTCGCCATGAAGAATCTCCCTGACCTCATCAACGCTATCCTGATGGGCCGTGCGGAACTGAAGCAGGTCATGGAGTACCTTGCCACTCACAAGTGCGACAACAATGATGCCATTGCAATGGCGGCAGGATACTTTGCAATGGAGACCGGAGAAACCAAACTCTCGACCCGCTCATGGAATGCCGCTCAAGAGATTGCAGTTCTCTTCTCCCGTGGCATGGGCAACGCTGGCAAGAATCTGTACGACCTCGCCAACGGAGCAACGGAGTACTGGACGAGCGGAGCAGGGACAGGCAAGGGAGAAACGTCTGACGCAAAGCGGGTCTACCGCTCCAGCATCGGATCGGCGGCAGAACATAAGGAACGCTTTGTCTCCCGCCTAGCAGACGAGACGACCCGCCAGCAGATGAAGGAACTCGGCAGGGAAGCAGTCACTATCGCCAGCAAGTAAATCCCCCCACAAAGAATCCCTCTCCTAGGAAACTAGGGGAGGGTTTTCTTTTGTACACATAACGTACTACATACCCAATGATCGTTGTCTTACCATTGTATTACCTACAGCAGAATCATTGTCTTACCATCAGCAAATAGTAATGACATTTATTATACATAGATAAGATGTCCAATATGTAACTGTCTTACCACAGCACATTGCGTTATAATAGAACACCGTGTTTTAATACGGCAAGTGTAAAAATAATTTAAATTCATTCTTTACATTCTTATCCTGTTTTGATTCAATCCTATCAATGCGAAGAGCAGAAAACAAAAACACCAAACACCAAAAACACCAAACACCATGAACACCCAAATCGGAGTCCAGATCTACAACTACACTACAGATATGGATATCCATGTAATCAGCCAGCGTGATGGAGGATTTATCCATCGTCAAACCTATCGTGACTTCATCCTAGGTAAAAAGACGAACAATCCCATGTTCACCTTCAGAACCCGTGCTTGCTACTTCAATATGGCTGATGCCATCAATCACATTGTCGAGGGGCGTTCGTCCAAGGGAGCAATCGAAAATGTCCCTTCATGCGTTAAGATTCGTGCAATCAAGCAGGTACAGGAAGTTTTCACCCGTGCTTCAAAGCTCCAGCAGCTGGAGGAGTTCACCAAGCTCGTGAGCAAGGAAGAGCAGGAAGCATACCGCATCTGGTCGGAGGCTCTTGCCAAAAAGAACAAAGAGATCGAAGCATTCAAAGCAGAGATCGGAATCGGACTCTAAAAAATTCCATAACAAGAAAGCCTCAACCGAAAGGTTGGGGTTTTTCTTTACTACCAATGTCTTACCATCTCATAACCATTGTCTTACCACAGACACCTACACCCAACACGGTAAGATATACACACCATCATTGTC
>Ga0007864_1000018_pt1 | contig 15380 bp, 7 predicted proteins | sample CryBogCBH16Oct07_FD_54997 | JGI IMG/M metagenome (GOLD analysis project Ga0007864, IMG submission 54997) | Freshwater microbial communities from Crystal Bog, Wisconsin, USA - CBH16Oct07 | ecosystem: Environmental > Aquatic > Freshwater > Lake | place: Crystal Bog, Wisconsin, USA | collected...
AATTTATGATAAGTTACGAGAAGAATATTCACAATATATTTCTAAATTAAATACAGGTCGCATTCAACCACCTGAGGAAAAAGCAAGACAGATTGCAGCTATTACCGGCCGCAACCGTAAACCATTTAGTGACAAATGGCGTGCAAAATTATCTAAAGCCAGTAGCGGCGAAAATAATTCTAGGTATGGTGTAAAAATCAGCGAGGAAACTCGTAAAAAAATTAGCGACAAAGCAAAATTAAGAACCTATAGTCAAGAAACAATAGAAAAGAGAGCAGAAAAACTTCGAGGTGTACCTAGACCTAAACAGCACTGCCCTCACTGCGATCAGATGATTGCTGTGAATACATTCTCCCGCTGGCACGGCGATAACTGCAAGAGTGCTAAATAAAGAGTATGATTTACATAGGGTAAATTTTATGCAGAAATCCAACTGCGTACAGACTAGAACTCTGTAATTTCTTAAGAAAGGAACTAAAATGGGACGTCCTCTAAAATCAAGATATTTTGTAAAAGGCGGTGCTAAAGACACTAGCTATGCAGTAAAATATGAAGGTGTTACAATTGCGGTATCAAACACAGGTTCGCACTATTCACAAGCTGCTACTATTGTAATTTCTGGTCCAGATGCATCTGGTGCTAGCGTAAATGCTACAGCTTCTATTACTATTGCTTCGCCTACTGCCAACGGCGGCATTACTGGTGCTACAATCACCAATCCAGGTGCTGGTTATTCTAGCAATCCTACAGTTAGTATTATTAAACCTGCTACTGTAAACTTTGCCGGTGCTACATCTGGTGTCAATACAACAAATACATTTACCGTATCAACAACAGCTGGACTTAGTGTCGGTATGTTGATCTCTGGTGCTGCAACTGGTATCAGCGGTTATATTACTGCTATCAACGGCAACATCATTTCTTCTACACAAAACAACAACGGTTCTTGGTCTAGTGCAACTAACCTAGTATTCAGCGATGCTGGTACTGGTGCAGTATTCGCAACTGGTCTAACACACTTAGAAACTGATGTTGGAACAATTGCTGCGACAGCTTGGATTCCTGCTGCCAACGGCGGAACAAGTGCTGCTGCTGTGGCTATTCTTAAACAACATGGCGCTCGTAGCTATCTAGTTGAAAATAACCAAAACGGTCTAAGCACCGGTAGTGCTCGTGGTGTTGTTAAACTAACTACTTCTACAATCGTAGCCGGAACAATGCAAATCGTTGCCAAAGACAGCAATGGTAATAGCTACACAGTACAAAAGCTAACAGGTAAAAAAGCCAGCCTATGGCGCAAAACACAAAATGGTGGTAGCGCTTGGATATTTGCCAATGACTCAGTTGCTGGCTGGGTTCTAGGATGGGGCAATGCTACATCTACCACAGTTGGTATTCAATCTAATTAATTAGATTTTACTGCTAATTTAAAGGACTCTTCGGAGTCCTTTTTTGTTTTATCTACATATAAAAAATTATGGTAAATATAGGATGACCACTCCTACCATTGTATCTCAATATGCAGAAGATTCGTCTCACATTGAGTGGAATAACAATATAACTGATTTAAAATACAGTGCAGGTGTTATAGGAGTTAGCACCGTTAAGCCTTTATTGCATATTAGTCGCCAACCAAGAAATGACATTACCATGCAGACTTGGTATATAAAGGCCACAGGATTTAATTTTACCAATCTCCCTCAACAAATTTCCGGCATCACTGTAACCATTGCCATGGAAAGACATGGTAGAGTCACAGATGATACTGTTCAATTGTGTTATCAGGATGAACCCGTTGGCGAGAATCTTGCATTTTTAACTTGGGATCCTATTACAGTCTACGGAGGTGCTGTTGCTGCTACCTGGAAGGTTAAGAATCTATCAGCTGACATGATACAAGATCCTAGCTTTGGTTTACTGTTAAGATACCAAAGTCATCCTCGCTGGCCGCACAGCACTGTTCCTATCATTAGGTCGATTGATATGCAGGTAAGCTGAACCAATAAATACTCTAAAGGAATGTAATAAATGTCAGGAACACGGGTATCAGGAAAAAGAATAATCCCCCCAAGTGCACAGAATGGTTTAGATTTTAGTAATCAAACTATCCTATCTCCGTATGGGAATATTCTGCTGGTTACCAGTTCTAGCGGACATTTAGTAGTCAGCAACTCTATTACACCTGCGGGCACTACAGGTAATACCAATCCCAATGCTGGCAGCATAGATCAACCCACAGGCGGCGATCCTCTAGGTATAGATCAAGGTACATATTACAGTACAACTGCACAACGTCAAATGGCTCAGGCCTACTTTGGCGGTGGTGTTGGTGTTGAAAAGGATCTAGTTGTAGGCGGATTGATCTATGGCCGCCTGGCTCGTGCTACCAATGGCGGTATTAGCACTGCCACTGATTCTATATTTGTTTATTCTACAAGCAGTAATCAAACTTACTATGTATCTTTTACTGATAGCCTAAACAGTGATGCTTATCTCTGGGGTAATGCTGCACTGACATTCAATGCCAGCACCGGTATACTAACCGCTAACCGACTATTAGTATCGTCTACTGCCAGTACAACCAGCACTTCAAGCGGAGCACTGGTTGTTGATGGCGGCGTTGGAATTGCCGGAGATATTACTCTAGGTGGTGTATTGTATGCAGGTGAAACCTTTGCTGACGATTATCTAACCACAGTCTACGAAAACTTCTTAAACTTGCCTGCTAGTTCGGGTAATGTAGCCATAGGTGCAGGTGTAACTGATGTATTTGGTGATTTAAGAGTCCGTGGTAAGAACCCTATTGGTACTGCGCCAGTTGTAACTAATGTCTTATACGTTACCATGGACGGCAACGATACCAACGATGGCCGCGCACAAGATCCTAGCCGTGCTTGCCGTACTATCAGCGGTGCTATTCGCAGTCCATTCTATCAATCAGGCACACAAATCAAAGTCAGTCCTGGAAAATACCTAGAAAACAATCCTATACTATTAAAACCCTATACTAGTGTAGTGGGCAGCGATTTAAGAACAACCAGTATTGAGCCAATTAATAAGACACAAGATTTATTCCATTTAAATTCTGGTTGTTATCTTAATAACATGCAGTTCTTAAATGGACGTAGCGGATTGTTACCTGGACAATATGCTAGAGGTTATAACAGAGGTGCATATGCTACAGCATTTCCTATCAGCACAGGCACCGATTTAATTGATGTATATCATAGCCCCTATGTGCAAAACTGCACAAATTTAACAGGACCTTGGTTAAAAGACGGTACACTATTTGTACCAAATCAAACTGTACAGATTCCTTTGGCTGCGGGCACAGGTACTTGGGTTGCAAATACTGGTAGTATTATAATTACAACTAGTACTGGGCAGATTACAGTGGGAATGGCTGTAAATCAAGGCCAACAAAATGCAGGATTCTTTAACGCTCGTACTTTGTTATTAGCAAATAAAAAATTTATACAAGAACAAGTTATTGCAGGTATTAACTATCAAATAGCCAATGCCAATGGAGATCCTAACTGGACTAATTTTGTATATAATTCTGACTACTGCTATAGAGATGTTGGTATTATTATAGAAAATGTTGCTTATGATATGGCCTTTGGTGGTAATTCTCAAAGCGTAGCATCTGGATTAGCCTACTGGCGCGGCAACACTAGCGTAATACAAGGTGAAACTACACAAACTATTTGGGCCATAAATCTATTACAATCTCTAGCCGACAGCGTTATTACAAACTCATCAACTGGATATGACGGGCAAGTTATTAATACTGTGCTAACTGGTGGTAATATTGCAACCAATGCTCTTAATTCTTTGCTAGGCATCATCAAGACCATTATACAAAATGGTCCTAGTTCTGCTCCGACAGTATATAATGGTGCAGGCCCTGATTCTGCATATGTTAGTGCAGAAATTTTATTGCAGGCAAATCGTAATTTTATACAAAATGATGTTATCAATTATATTGCTAACACTAATCCCGGCTTTACCTATAATACCACTGCTTGTTTTAGAGATGTTGGGTTGATTGTTGATGCTGTTAGTCAAGATATCTTACTAGGCGGTAACCAACGCAGTGTTGAAGCAGGACTAGCTTATTGGAACTATGGCACTAATGCTGTTGCAACAGAGGTTACTACTACAACAAATGCCATTGCCTATGCTGAAACAATATCCTTAAAGATTATTGCTAATCAAACTGTTAATGCACAGTCAGGCAACACGGTGTCGCAGGTTAAAAATACATTCTTCCAATATGGTAACGCCTACATGCCTAGACAAGCAGTTAGCCGTAACTATAACATCATCATTGATATCATCAATAACGGACCTAGTGCTGCTCCTACAGTCTATGAAGGTAGCAGTTTATTTGCTGCAACAGGTATAAATGCTGCCAACACTAGAATTGCAACTACAGTTACCAGTGTTACTCAACAAAGTCCTGGTGTTTATCTAGTAGGACTGAGTACATCGACTATTGGATCAGGCACCAATGCTACACTATACTTTGGTAATACTTATGTATGGCCATTACAAGACACTGATGTTGATGCATTAAGTTATTCTTTAACAGGAAATACCAGTACTTGGGCAAGTCGCAAAGTAGATCCTATTGGCGGTATGGGCGGAAGTCTAGTCGACGGTGCCGAAGTCAGTGCTCGTAGTCCTGTTCAATCCTTTGTGTACGATGCATACACACAGTTATCACAAGGCGGCATTGGTATACGAGTTACTAACAATGGCTATGCACAGTTGGTATCTGTGTTTACCATCTTCTGTGACACTGCTGTTCAAGTAGACAATGGCGGCATCGCTAGTATTACAAATAGTAACAGCAATTTTGGTCGTCTGGCCCTTGTTGCCAACGGCTACGGGGATCGTAAGTTTAGCGGAACTGTTTACAATCCCGCTAATCGTGCTTATCCATTTAGTCCAGATTTATTAGATGAATATTATCCTAACGGGTATTGGCCTGCTAAAGGTAGCCAAGTTGAAATATTTGTGCCAGACTTAACTAATAGACCACATATTAGTTTAATTATGGAAATTGTTTCTCCTAAAACATATGTAAATAAGGCAGGATTTCCTGGATTTTTAAACGCAAAACCTAATACCAGCACATTTACAACAGGTACAATTACTATAACAGGCATTAGTACTGATGGAATTTATGTTGGTAACACAATCTACATTGTCGACGGCTCGGGTTCCCAATACGATGCCAACGGTGTAATGTATGCTGCAACCGGAACCGTTGTTACAGATGTACAATTCAATTCTATTACATTAAACCAACAGTTGACTAGCGGCGGCGGCGACCCTGCAAATCCTAATTATTTCACGTTATATGCCAGCGGTAATGCTTATTACACAGTGCTGACCAGCGAAGAAGCTAATCAACCCTATGTGCCCGGGTTAAATGTTTTATCGGGCAATACAGATCCTAACTATCAAGGACCTCCTACAAGTCAAATTGTTGCTCATATAGATGCATTGACTTATATGACTACAATTGTTTCTAATGTTGTATCTAATATTGCCATAACACCGACTAGTGGAAATAATCTTACACAAGTTATTGATTCTAAGTATTCACAAGGTTCGTCTGCAACAACATTTATTGCAAATGAATTTACAACAATAACAAATATTATTAATGCAGCAGATCTTCCGTCAGCGCTGGCTGTTGTTCCTCAGTCATCTATTATCGAACAAGGTACTCCTGTAGCCGGCGCCAATGATGCAGTGGCATTAATCAAAGCAAATATAGATTTTATCACTTCTGAAATTTATAATTATGTTTTAAATACTCCTGCCGATGCAGCAGTACTGACACCCGATACAAATCAATATGATAAATGTGCTCGCGATGTTGCACTAATTTTACAACAAATTATCTATGATCTACAAACAGGTGGAAACTATAATGCTGTATATGCTGGTCTAAGCTATTGGAGCCGTCCTGGTACATATCATATTGTAGAATTAGAAGAATATGTCACCGATAATAAATTATTCCCTGACGGAGCAACAGTAAACTTCTATCAACGCAGTTACATTAGTGCCAGCGGATACCTATTTGAGTATGTCGGCGCTGGAAGTAACTATGGTGCACTACCCCAGAATGGTGTTGCTGATCCTATTCAAGCTCAAGAAACTGTTGCACTCAACGGCGGCAAGGTCTTCTTTACTTCAACAGATCAAAACGGTGATTTCCGCATTGGGCCTGATCTAGTTATTAGTCAGGCTAACGGTGTTATATCGGGTAGAGCGTTTACACAATCATTGTTTGCTAATATGACACCGTTCATTCTAGCAATTGAAACTGGATTTTAAGGATTAATCATGGCACAGTTACCGTTAAATATATTTAGAACTAAAACGGCAGTACTAACAACTAATACCACTGCTACAGTTTATACTGCACCTATTGGAATTACTTCTATTATCTTAATGGCTCAGGTAGCAAATTTAGACACTGCAACTCATTATGTTACCTTTGTTCATCATAGAAATTTACCAGTGTTGCCCGATGCACAAGGTAACGGAGCCCAACCCGGTAACACCGACAGCATATTAGTTAATCAATACGGAATTCCGGCTAACGATGCAGGGGTTCCGTTATCTGGAAAATTAGTTTTAGAAAGTTTAGATAGTGTTAGAGCCTATGCAGACTCTACAAGCACACTTCAATTAGTTTTAAGTATTTTAGAAACTGCAAATTCATAATAGGAAAACGGAATGGCAAAGTTATTAAGCGGATCAGTATTAAAAAAGGGCACTACAAGTACCTATATTAATCTGCCTGAAGCTATGCTTCAGATTCCGCCATCACCTACTCAGTGCACTGGTTATACTTTAAATATTGATGGAAAATTAGTTCCTCACTGGGAATCGAGCCTAGGCAATGTTCAATTTAGTTCTGCTACGATGTATAGTAACTTACCCGACGGTAATCTTACATTAGTAGGCACAGGCACAGGCACTGTAACTGTAATAGGATGTCAGGCTGCTGTTAGTACAGGAACTGGTGCGCTGGTTGTTCAAGGTGGCACAGGCATTAGCGGATGTCTATGGGTCGGAGGTACATTACATGTAGCAAATGTCAATGCCGGAACTAGTAGTCTAGGAACTTATACCACTGCTACTATTTGGATTGATAATACTACAACATCCGTTGGAACAAATACAGGAGCACTGCGAGTTACCGGCGGTGTTGGCATTGGTGGAAATGTTAATATTGGTGGCTGCATAGCAGGCAGTGGCTCCTTAAGTATCAGTAGCGGAGCATTTATTGGCACTAATAGTTATATTGCAAACTCTTTAATTATAACTGCCCTAACAACATCTACTCTAACAATAAACAATACTGCTACTAGTACCGATGCTACCACTGGTGCATTAACTGTTCAAGGCGGAGTTGGTATAGGTGGTTGCTTAAATGTCGCAGGAGCAATTGTTGCCTCAACAATCACAGCTCGTACTTTGGTTATTGACTATACTACTATAACACAAACATTAGTAGTAAGTCCTGATATATTCACAATAACTAACACAACTGTTTCAACTAATACCACTACTGGCGCTTTAACAGTGGCAGGCGGTGTTGGAATTGGCGGATGTTTAAATGTTGGCGGTGCAGTATTCATTGCTTCTACTAGCTATATCAATGGTGCTGTTATATTAACTAATCCGATAACATCTAGCCTATCCATAACCAGTACTATTCCAAGCACCTCCACTACTACCGGTGCACTGACAGTTAGCGGTGGAGTCGGAATTGATGGGTGTGTTAACATCGGCGGTGCTGTGTTCATCGGTACCGATAGTTATGTTGCAAATTCTTTAATTATAACTGCTGAAACAACTTCTACCCTAGCAATAAACAATACCACAACTAGTATTGATACTACGTCCGGTGCATTGATAGTCGGCGGCGGAGTCGGAATAGGCGGATGTGTTAACATTGGTGGATCAGTATTCATTACTGCTACAAGTTATATTAACGGCGCTATTATATTAACCAATCCTATAACTTCCGAGTTAATTATATCTAGTACTGTTCCTACAAATTCTACTGATACAGGAGCCTTGCAAATTGCAGGCGGAGTTGGTATTGGAGGCGGCCTGTTTGTTGGTGGAACTATTACAGCAACAAACATTGTTGCTCAAACACTAACTGTGGATTATACCACTGTAACACAAACTCTAGTCACTAGCCCGGACATATTTACAATTACCAATACCACTGTTGCTACTAGCACAACAACTGGTGCATTAACTGTAGCAGGCGGGGTTGGTATTGGCGGTGCAGTGTATATCGGTACTAACAGTTACATTGCAAACTCCTTAATTATAACTGCTGAAACAACTTCTACCCTAGCAATAAACAATACCACAACTAGTATTGATACTGCATCCGGTGCATTGACGGTAGTGGGCGGAGTCGGAATAGGCGGATGTGTTAACATTGGTGGCGCTGCATTTATTGGCACTAATAGTTATATTGCAAACTCTTTGATTATAACTGCTAAGACAACATCTACTCTAGCAATAAACAATACTACTACTAGTGGCAGCACTACCACTGGGGCATTAACAGTACAGGGCGGCGTTGGTATAGGCGGATGTTTGTATACTACTGCATTATTTGCTAATACAACTAGCTATGTTAACGGCAATGTCATTCTAACAAACCCTGTTCCTATTCCATTAATTGTAACAAACACTAGTCAAAGCACATCTACTATAACAGGTGCAGTTGTAGTTGCAGGTGGTGTTGGTATTGGGTTAAATGTTAACATCGGCGGGTGTCTTAATACTTGCGGAGCTGTTAATATAAAAAATACTGCGTCTAGCACTTCGACTAACACAGGCGCATTGGTAGTCAGCGGCGGTCTAGGAATTGGCGGACAACTATGGACAGGATGCGATATTCACGCCAATGGATTGACAATCGGGCGAGGCGCAGGATCGCAAGATATTATTATTGCTGGTATAGCAGCTTGTACAGTTGGTACTACTTATAATAACATTAAAATAGGACTGGGTGCCAGTGCTGATGTTGGCACAAATAATACCAATACCATTGCGATTGGTAATAGTGCATTAGGTAGTGTCTCAAATGTTGTTGATGCAATTGCTATAGGTACAAATGCTTTATCTAGTCTATGTTCAGGTAATCCCTGTGGCACTTTTAGTAATACCGCAATAGGTAAAAATGCAGGTGCTAATTTAACCTGCGGTAGCAAAAATGTCTTCATTGGAGACGGTGCAGGGTCGTCTTTGCTAACAGGTAATAATAACTTCTTATTTGGTCGTTGTGCAGGACAGGGACTTCTTCACGGTGATAATAATGTTTCTATAAACGGAACTTCTATCCGGTGCGGAGTGAGCAACCAAGTAAGCATCGGCGGAGCGTTATACTATAACGGCGAAGGCTATTTCATTGTCAGTGCCGATGCTCAAGTAGGTGTAGTAGTTAATCCCACACAGTCATGCAGCGCAGTTTGCGGTGCATTCGTTGTATCGGGCGGTGCGGGTATTACTGGTAATTTATTCATCGGCGGCGCAGCGTGCGGGCTATGCGGTAATTTAACTGTAAATTGTAATGCCTACATAGGAAAGTGTTTAAGTGTAACCAATCTCATATCAGTTGCTGGTATAGGAACAAGTACCTTTACTTCGTGTGTAGCGGTTAACGGAAATTTATCTGTTAATGGACAGGTTAATTTTACTACTTCATTAATACCACCTAATACTACTATTAATTTAGGTAGTGCCGATCATGCTTTTGGTGCATTATACCTAACTGGTCAAACATTATATCTAGGAACGATATCATTTGCATCACCGGATGCAAATCATATAGTAGTAGGAAGTCCTTGCGGTGCAGTAACTGCAACCATGGGAGGATTAATACTCAATTCGGGTATTCAATCATCGGGCGGGTGTACTGGTGCATTGCAAGTTACCAACGGCGGTGGCGCCTGTATCAGCGGTGACCTACATGTATGTGGATTCATCTACGGCACTGCATCCAAAGCACTGACAGTAGGCGGCGGCACTGTCGGATCTTTGTTGTTTCAAGCAGCTTCCTGCATTACAGAATTCTTACCGCTAGGAGCCACTGATACAGTATTAATCAGCAACGGTGTTGACATAGTTTGGGGCGATCTACATACTGTGGTATCTGGATTCAATGTTAGTGCAGCAAACAGTGCAACATTTTCTATTACTGCAACCAATGCATTAAATTCGTTTGTTTATCCTAGAGCAGGATCTGCAACATTATATGTGCCGTTAGTAAACACCATAGGCGGTATTAGTCCACAAATTGGTGACTCTAATTTAACCTATGTGATAACTACTGGTACATCAACTGGTGCAGTTTCCTGGAACTCGGGGACATCAATGTTGAATGTTCCGGGCAGTATCTATAGCAACGATGGTAATAGTCAAGAAAACAATTTACTTTACACCCCTAGAGTACTAGTCGGGGACTATACAGTGTTAGACGGAGTTACTCCTAGAATAGGTGACTTCTGGGCAGACGTTGATAGTAGTGCGCTATATCAGTATATCAATGATGCGGGTAACGCTTATTGGTTACAAATAACAGTTTTATAAGAGATTAACATGGCAGGATTAGGATTTCCACTCAACCCTACAGTAGGTCAAACATACCAAACAGCAAATAGAACCTATATATGGAATGGTCACGGCTGGGCAATTAGTCCTGCTCCTAAATCACAAAACTTCGGCGATGTTACTGCAACCAGCATTGTAACACAGAGTTTAAATGTTGTAGGCACAGCTACAGTTAATGGGGCAGTAATTTTAACCACTGCTACTATCACTGGAGAAGAAATACCTCTAGGTATACCTGCCGACGGATCATTAACCAATAACAATCCTGCTATTACATCTTGGCTAACAACAACTTATGTCACTGATGCAATTGACCAATTAAATCAATTGTTAGGTAAATTAATTCCGCCACAACCACCGGCATTCCCTGGCAATGGTACATTGAGTATTAGTGGTCTTGCTCCTGCCGGCACTCTGCGTATGACCGGCGGATTCACACAAACCGATAATACTCTGGCCGGTGGCAATCAAGTATCATCCGGAACCAGTGTTTCAAACTATACCAGATCAGCATCATTTACAACCAACGCTATTACCAATGTTGGACCCGGTGATACAGGAACTGTGGCAGTTATGTTGAACGGAGTTAGTGCAGGATCTAACGGAATACAGTTAGCTAGCACCTCAACAAATCAAGGCACATTCGGCGATTTAATCATCAGTAATTATGTCGATTATGGCACAATTAGTAATAAAACTTTGGGTTTTTGGTATAGTTTTAACTCTGCTGCTGCAGGCACAGTATCTAGTGGGTGGAACAATATTTACTTGTCAGATTCTGCTGCTGGACAAACAAATACTGCAACTTGGTATTACGATGCAAGTGCTCCGGGTACTCCTGTTGTGGCCCAAACCAGCTTTACAACTAGCACGGTAGCGTTGGGATACAGTTCCGGAATACCTCATTATACAGCCAGTACTACATGGACTATGGTAGGTACGGCAACTAAATTAAGTGGTGATATGTATCCGAGCTCGGATACATTCCTAACAGGGTCAAGTGGCGGGGTATTCAGCACTCCTGCTAGTGTTAACTATTCATCGGCAGGAGTCTCTACACCGCTGACTCGAAACCTATATGTCTCTTCGGGGCGTGCTATATTTACTACTACAGTTTCTATAGCCAATGTAACCGCAGCAAGTGCTACGGGCCCTAGTGTAAGTGCCAATAATGGTTATGCTTCTGGCTCTCTAGCATTTAATCCAGGAGGTACCGTGTTGGCAATTAATCCTACAGATACCAGTGTGCCTAACGAAAATAACATTGTTGTTGGTAGCTTTGGTGCCGGTGGAAGCTCGTATGCTGTTCGTGTTGGATTGATTAGTAGCTCAGTAACTCCGCCTACTAACACAATTACATCTTGGGTAAGTAGTAATACCAACATATCAATTTATGATGCCACTGTGGTTGCTGGTGTCATTAAATTTGATCAAACAAATTACACCACAGGGTATTTCCCTGCAGGTCGAGATCTTACTGGACAGAATGCAAATCAATACATTACATTCAGAATACAGCGTGCAGGTGTTAGTAAATTTAATATTTCGTTTACTGGTAAAATAACAGATTGCTGGGTATCGATGCCCGGTACTAGCCTTGATACAACAGCAGCCAGTAAAAATGGGTGGATTACTCCGACCATTGCCTATACAGGTGCAGGTGTGCCCGGAGACGGTAGTGGCGGCAATGGTTCCTTGGGATGTTCGTTAGCCGGCGTAATGCGTACAGGTGTATCTGGTAGCCAAAATATTACAGTAACATTTGGTACAGAGTCTAGTTCTAATAGCACTAACAATTATATCTACGTTCGATTTAAATTAACCAATTCTACTGGACCAGATAGTATAACAGCATTAAGTTTCCCTAACCCAACTAACTAATATAGAGACAGAATAAAATGGCTATTTCAATTAATCAACAAGTTGACATATTATATAAAAAGTTAATCTACGGGGTTACTACTACTAACTGTGCGGCTAACAAAAGTCCCAGTAACGAAGCTATTAACAGTCCTTTATTGATACGAGGCGACTTAGTTTGGGCACAGGCCGNTGAACTTCCTGCTGTGGCTCCTGCCACATCGAGTAGCCTTGTTATGGTCTATAACGATGCTAGTTCTACCACCGTCAAGGCCACAGAAGATCCTACATCTACTCTAAATCGAGCTTGGGTAACAGGGGTTAAAAATTGGATTCCTCCTCAATTTGGTGCTAGCTATGCTATTAAAGTCTATGCTGCTTCTACCAGCACTACTACTCCACAAACTTCGGGAACACTATTGCCTACTGACGGATCGGGCAATAGTGACTCTTACGAATTTGACTATCAAGCAGGTGTTCTGTATTTTGCTGATACTAACATTCCTACTGCATTATCAGCAGGTAAAGCTATATTTGTAGCAGGTTATAGCTATGCAGGTACACTAGGTATTAGTACCTCTACAGGGAATTTAAATGTTGGAAATCAACTAACTGCTTCTAGCACAGCAAGTTCTACCAGCACAAATTCAGGAGCACTGGTTGTTACGGGCGGCATGGGCGTAGGCGGCAATGTCAACATCGGTGGCACAATGACCAGCTACTATGCTGTGATCACTGGCAATCAGAATTCTACCAGCACTACTACAGGTGCATTAGTAGTAGGCGGCGGAGTTGGAGTTGGTTTAGATATCTATAGTGGTGGAAAAATCACAGCAAATACATTCTATTCACAGAGCACCGCTTCTAGTACATCGTCAAATACAGGTGCCCTAGTAGTAGCAGGCGGCGTAGGAATAGGCGGATGTGTTAATGTTTCAGGAACACTGGTTGTAGGGGCTCTAGATTTAACCAGTACCGCTACTTCTACTAGCACTACAACTGGTGCATTAATAGTACCCGGAGGTGTGGGGATAGGTAAATGTGTTAATATTGGAGGAAACACCACTGTAAGTGGTGGTTTATATGTAAATTCTACAGCTAGCTCAACAGGTACCAGTACCGGAGCACTAATTGTACAGGGCGGTGTGAGCATTAGCGGCGAGTTATATGTTGATCACACTATCCAAATTCATAACGCAATCACCAATTCTACGTCGGTTATCATAAATACAACAACGCCGACGCTTGTCGACAGTTTTTCTACAGCATTATTTAGGTCTGCAAAGTACCTAATACAAGTAGGAGAGCAGAACGGAGCGGGGGCAAATTTTGAAGTAATTGAACTATTGTTGCTAATTGACAATCAAGGAACAGTATACGCAACAGAGTTCGGGCAAGTTACAACAAACGGAGAAATGGGAGATTTTGCAGCGGAAACAACGGGAACTAATGTTAATTTGTATTTTACGGCATATAACAACGTAACACTACCATTAGCATTTACTCTATACAGAACTGCATTAACAGCATAAAATTTGGAGATAAAAATAAATGGCACTAACATCACTAACTAAAGACTTCGTCGTAAGAGCTGGTCTGGTTGTCGAAGGCACAGCAGCAGTAACGACAGCAACGGTCGGCGGAGGAGTAAACACAGGTACGCTCCAGGTTTATTCTGGTATTGCAACACCGAAAAATATAATGATCGGTAGCACCGCAAGTGTTTGGGGTCCTACTAATTTATATAACACACTGAACGTCAGTGGCAATGCACTGCTTAATGCTAATGCATTAGTTGGCAATTTATTCACTGCTACAGGTGCTGCTTATTTTGCATGTACTGCAACAGTCAATGGTAACGCTAAATTCAATAGTAATGCGTTGGTTAGTAACTTGTTTACTGCTTCTGGAGCTGCTTACTTTGGTAGCACTGTTGAATCGCATGGTGTATTAACCATCGATGATAGTACAATAGCAGTAGGCGGATGCAGTCCGGCAGGTGCATTGATTGTTAAGTCGGGCGGTGTATTTGTTGACAAGAATATTGTTGTTGCTGGTACAAATGATGTTACTGGCACAGGTTCAACAGGCACAGCAGCAGTTTCCATCCAAGCAGGTGGATTGTATGTAAATGGTGCATCATGGATTGACAGCACAACCGCAGCTACTAGTGCAGGCGCTGGTGCGTTAGTTGTTGCACAAGGCGGTGCATACATTAAGAAAAACTTGTATATCAGTGGCACATGCTCTAGTACAGTTACTACATCAAGCAACAGCTTGTACACAGCAGGTGGTGCTGGTATTGCTAAATGCTTGGCAGTCGGCGGTAACGCAGTTATTGCTGGTGACTTAACAGTATTAGGTGTACAAACTGTTATTAACAGTACAGCTACATACATTCAAGATCCTATCTTCAGTATTGGTGGCGGCGCATGTGGTGCTAACTTAACCACAGACGACGGTATGAACCGTGGTTTGTTAATTAATTACTATAGCGGCGGTACTAATAGCCACATGTTTGTTGGTCGTAACGACTCCACAGGCAATCTAGTACTACGTACTAATATTGATCCAGGTTCTAGCGAACCACTACCAAATGCTGATCTAGTTAGCAGCGGTACATATGCAACAATGGACCTAGGTGGGCTAATTGCTCATAATACCACAGCATTAACATCTGGTACACAAAGCGGCGCATTACAAGTAGCCGGCGGTGCATATGTTGGCGGCGATTTACAAGTAGCTGGAACAATCTGGGGAACTGTTAACTCAGCCAATAATCTAACAGGCGGTTCTTTAGGGCAAGTTCCTATTCAAAGTTCTTCTGGTGTTACTACATATAGCAACGC
>Ga0007864_1000024_pt1 | contig 14807 bp, 39 predicted proteins | sample CryBogCBH16Oct07_FD_54997 | JGI IMG/M metagenome (GOLD analysis project Ga0007864, IMG submission 54997) | Freshwater microbial communities from Crystal Bog, Wisconsin, USA - CBH16Oct07 | ecosystem: Environmental > Aquatic > Freshwater > Lake | place: Crystal Bog, Wisconsin, USA | collected...
AGCATTGCTTGATTTAAGACACTCGTCCGAAGCTTTGGAGGCAAGGACAGAATGGAGTTGATGAATGCGTCGTAGTAGTTGTTTTCAATCATGTGTATATCATCTGCTGTGATGAAGGACAGATCAACTAGTTTTGATAAAGTATTGCTGATGAAACTTATCAAAGATTGCTTTCAGTTGTTCACTTGCTTTGTGAAGCTTTTGTTCTTCTTTAAAAGTAAAGTCAGTCTCATAGAGAACATCTTCTAAATCGTTTGTAAGATAAGCCTGGATCTCATCCTCCATTACTTCTTTACTATAACCTATATCTATGAGACAATCCTTGATCTTTTTAAGAGTCTTTTCAGATAATTTCTTTGTAACAGAGAGGACTTCTTTCTTGTATTGTTTTGACAGACTGAAGTAGGCATGACAGAGCTCGTGATCNAGTGTCGATTTGTCGTGAGGTCTTGTTCCAATCACGTANTAGTTTGATCCTCCAAGCTTGTTCACAGACTTTGCNCAATCATGAAGCTCCTTTAGCTTGTCGTCATAAAAGTTCCAATCNGGAATTGATTTACCGTTTGTTACATAGAGCTTTTCCATCACCTTTCCAGGTATATTAAANCCACCCCAGTCAGTAGCATAAGTGAAGTTGCCTCCAAACTTCTTACTGTAAATCTTCATGAAATCGAGAACAGAAAACATCTTGTTTCTAATCTTTTTATACGGAGACTCATAGTACTCTTGAACTCTCAAGAAAAGCATAGCGAGGTCGTATGGATCCTTCACTTGAATGTGAAAGATTCCCTTTGCTATTTGATTGAATGTATAGTCAACGTGCATTAAAACATATCAGGTAAAGCCTGTAAGAACTCAAAGAAGTTTAGAGGTAAGCAACCAAGCTCAACAACGTTCTGAAGCTCCTTATCTTTTGATTCGATAAGAGATTGATACTCTTCACTTTCTACAAGATACTCTAGTTGAGTAAGCTCTTTGAAGATATCCGAGATCATATTGTTAGCTTTATTAGATAGATACTCGGCTCGTACTTTTGTCATATTATCGCTCCTTGATAGTAATTTGAAACTCCTGATTTCCAATCTTAATCTGAAGACCTTTGTTACGAGTTAGGTAACCAAGACCATCAAATGTTCCTTGAACTCGAACACCTAATGAGTCGTCATAAGTGAGAGCATCCTGGATCATTTCCACAATGTCATCTTCAGTGAATTCTTCAACGTCTTCGTCAATCATATTAGAGCTTTCCTTCATTGTTAAGATCATACAAGGACTTGGAGGACACTTCAACCTTTTCTAAAGGTTCGACCTCAAATTCTCCGTTCATGAGTTGATCATAGCCCTGATTTGTAGCTTTTTCCCAAAAGATTTCATCAAAAATATACTCATCAACTGTAAGGTCTTTATTGATTGTAACATCAGTATAGACAATATACTGCAACTTAACACGATATGTTTTATTCATGTTGGAGAGTAGGGTAGATATCACGTCCAGTTGTATTGACCATTCCATCAAGACGATCGTCAAGCTCTTCGAGCCAGTCGTGTCGAGGATAAGTTCTCTTGACATCATTCCAGAGAATAGACAAGAACCTGGAGCCAATTACGTTCATCTTGGACTCGAGTTCTTCGATAGTGATGGTTTCTTTGAGGTATTTCATTGTTCTTATATTCTATAGAGGACTCCTGGACAGCTCAAGCAAGAACTGCCTGGCGGCCAGCTTTGATAGCTTTGTCCTGATAAAACCTGATTCCAGACTCGATCTCATCCTGGAGAGTATAGACNTTAGGTCCATCAGGTCTAGCAAAGTAGCCGATCATACTCGACATCCAGCCAATGATGTGGTCCTTGCTTTCTCCAGCATCCTCCATGAGGTGGATGAGGTCGTTGATCGTGTGTTTAGTGGCGTTGTTCTTAATCATGAGTCTATTCTAAAGACTCTTGGCGGACAAGCCAACGCTAATCCTTCTTTGTGTTGGACATTCTTGTAGGTCCAGCAATTGTCCAACAAAGAACAAGAGTTGCTAGCCATGTCCAAAAAGTACAAGGAATGTGCTGAGAGAAGAGAGTATTCAGAGCCCAGATAACTGCAAAAGGCCAAAAGAGAATAGCTATCGTCAAAGCGAGAATGCCAAGAGTAANNAGCAAAACACCNACNTCTTTAGCAGATGAATTAGTACTAGGGAGAGCTTTATTAGGATAGTCCATATTATATCTTATGCAGAGAGATGCTCTTTGTCAAGTATACAGATACTCTCTCCGTCTTCATCTATCTGACCACAAAAGCAATGGTTCTCATCGCACTGAACAACTCTACGGAACGGAGGAGTCTTTCCGTTAATNTGCAACAAATCAATATCAGTATATGAATCTCCATCAANGAGTTTCCTTTCGGCTAACTCACAAGCAATNTCTGAAGCTTCATCATAAGTGAGATTCTCATCAGTTACTTCAATATCTCGATCGATAGTAACTTCAAAGACAACTCTAGCGTGAATGCGAACGGTTTTAGTATTCATATTAGTTGTTAAGTTGAAAGAGGTAAGCGATCTCGTCAAGAATCTCCTGACGTTGTTTTTCTCCAGTAACTCCTACAGTATAATCCTCGAAAGGACCACTATAGAAGTTCTGGAATGATTGTGTAGAAATCCTAGAGAGGATCTCTTCTGCTTTTGCTTTGATGGTGTCGTTCATGCTTTTAATACTAGAGCGATGAGACGGACAGGCCAACTCTATTCTTGTTCAATGACGACTTCTCCTGAGAGAGTCACAAGCTTTCCAGTAGCATCATCCTGAAAGTAATAGCCATCTGAATGCTCTTCATTCTGAACATATCCACTAGTGTGCCAGGTACGAACAGCAACACCTCCACTATAGAAAGTGATCTTGTGTTTGCCACCAAATGAAGCTATTTTAGCTCTTGTAGCACTAGTACATCCTGAAAGGAGAGTAACTGCCAGGAGAGAAGAGAGAAGGATCTGTTTCATATTAAGCAGCTACAGAGTATGAGATGATTGAATCAATCCTAAACGATCGCCAGGACTCTTTTTCAAGATCCCAGACAGCCAGGCTCTCATCAGACTTCTTCTTTGCAGGCTCTCCTTCCTTCCTCTCGTAAGTAGGAAGAATGTCTGTCTTGAGAGTGCACTTCATAGTACGCTCTGTTCCATCCTTCTTCTTGAAGAGAACTGAAGTGATATTTTCTTTAAGAAATGTTTGAATTGCTTCTTTAGTTATGTTGCTCATTGTTTTTATAGTATAAGGTTGAATGTTGGACAGCTCAAATAGAATCTTCAAAAAAGTCAGGAAAGAATCCTTCGTTGTAAAGATAGTCCATTAGAATTGCAATATCTTCTTCGTTGTATTCTTCTTCGTCTTGAGGGATAGCATGGATAATGCTCTCTCCATCTTGCCAAACACACCAGGGTCTTCCGTTGTGCTTAATGTAGAGAGCATTCTTTTCCATTAGGCCTTCTTGTAGTCTACAAGAGGGAATCCATTGTCGTCAAACTTGGAGCAATCAACAAGATAGATATACTCGATGTCTCCATGGTCCTCGATACAAGGACCAATGCCAAGGAAGTTAAGAGGATTAGGGTTCTCATCAGTGCAGTCCTGGAGAGCCTTCCAGACGATATACTTTGCAGCAAGATACTCTGCATCTCCGAAGCGAGTGTCCTTGCACTGCTCTTTAACATCAGCAAAGAAGCGCTTGAGCTCTGCGACTCGTCCCATTTCACCCGATGGGAATCCATCATAATGTACATAGACATTAGAATAAACCTTGCCTCGTTCTGCGAATTTAACTTGTGAGCGTGTAGCCATTGTAGTGTGTGTTGTTGGTTGGTGTTCTTATTACTTCTATAGCATCTGTCGAACGAGTGGACAAGACAACAAAAAAAAAAAGCTTTAGGTCTTCTTGATGCAAGTCAAAGCAATCGCCAAACCACTATGAACAAAGCATAAAAAGAAGACCTAAAGCATAAGTACTTACGCCAAATCATTATGAATACTACTCAAACTATAGACAAAAAACGTCGTCGAAACGAGATCAGCAAAGCGTATAGAAAACGAAACGCTGAAAAGGTTAAAAACAGAAATAAGGAATACCGCAAAAAGAATGCAGAACGTGTTAGAATTAATCAGAATAAATATCGCAGTAAGAATGCTGAAAAGTTAAAGAAACGAATTAAAGAACGTCGTAAAAACAATGCTGAAACAGTTAGAAAGAAAGATAAAGAATATTATAAAAAGAACTTTGAAAAAATTAAAAACAATCGAAGGAAATATCGTAAAAATAACATCGAAAAGATCAGGAAGCAAGTAAATAGGTGGCACAAAAAAACAATGGCTTCTGATCCTCTTTTTGCAGCCAAAACAAAACTTAGATCGGCTGTTCGGGCAGCTTTTAAGCGTATTGGTTCAAACAAGCCGACTAACACAGAAACACTTTTAGGATGTTCTTGGGAGGAAGCAAAAGCTCATTTTGAAAAGCTTTTTACTGAAGGAATGTCTTGGGCCAACCATGGAGAATGGCACATAGATCATATTCAACCAGTATCAGATTGGAAAGAAGATGAGCTTCATCTGATGAATCATATCACTAATCTTCAGCCTTTATGGGCTTCCGAAAACCGAAAGAAAAGCGACTCGTTCTCAGCAATTAGATATTTGTGTTCAGTTGAGAAACGAGTGATGTTGTTCTTCATGATTTATAGTGTAGGAGTTTTAGTTGGACAGCTCAAGCTTATTGTGGCAAAGGCTCAGAAATGACAACGATCATTCCTGTAAGTGTATCGTAAGCCATCGCACTATACGATTCTTCTGGATTTGCTTTAAGGTCACAGAGTTGAATGATACTACACTCAAGACCATGATTGTACTCTACTGCAGAGTCATATTCAGCTTTGGACCAAGTCTTTGCATCATCCATCTTGATAGGAATCTTTGCTTCTTCGAGAAATTCAATCAATTCGTCATTAGTCCAAACTTTCTTATGCCAACGATCGTACACTTTAATATCTCCGATAACTTTATAGATACCTTTGTTACGATCGAGGTTTGCGTAGTATTCTGGATTGTCTTCTATGTCTCCGCCTTCACTGCACCAGGCAATTGTTCCGCCTTTAATGATGTCGATTGCTTCTGCTGTAGTCCAATTATCTCGTTTAAGCATGAATATAGAATACTTTTAATGTACGGACAAGGCAACCGTTAATCCCAGTTGCGACAGATGCCAACTTCTTCAAGAGGATCTTCAAGCTCTACAGAGACTTTGTATTGCTCTGACTTGAGCTGCCAGGCAAGACTATCAGCCTGGTCCTTTGTGAGGTGTCTATGGATTTCTGGAGCATGCCAGTTACTGGAAGCGACTATGGTGTATCGAGCAGAGGCGTTCTTAATCATGCTTGTAGTATAGGACTACTGCACGGACAGCTCAACGAGATTCTTGGAGCTTGACGTTCACTCTGAAAAGATCTACGCTCTTGTCTTCTTTTGGTAAAGCCTTGCTGGAGCAATGAACTAGAGCAACAAAAGAGAGAATCAGTATAACTGCTGCAAAGTATTTGGAGTGCACTAGTTTATTTATCATAGAGAGAAGAGTGGTAGACACGAGGAGAGTCGAACTCCTAAACACAAAATTTTAAGTTTTGTTGCGTTGCCAGTTAGCATACGTGTCCAAATGTTCTAAAACAACTTAGTCAATTCCAATCCAATTACAAGAGCTAATCCAGCAGCTACAAGTGTTGCCCAAGTTGTAACTACAAACAAAATTGCTCCTCTAATGTGAGGGTTCATAGTGCTTCTAAAGCTCCTTTCAAGCGTTTAATCTCTTCGTCTTTGCTTTCAATAATGCTTTCAAGCTCTTCAATCTTATTACGAGCAAACTTAAGCTTTACTGCTAGCTGAAGCTTCTCTTGAGAGAGCTCTTCAACATAGCTTTGAAAATTATTTAGAATAGAGTTCGTAGCTGTACTCATGGAGTCGGTTGTTATTGTGTAGAGACTCTAGCCAGGACTGTTGAGTCGTGCGAAAAAGATTCTCAGCAAGGAGAGATGGCTTCCTTACTTCATATCCGAGAAGACGAAGAAAGTAAGACCAAGGTTGAAGAGACAGTAGTTGTTTAATCATGGTTGTAGTATCAGAGAAATATATGGACAAGGCAAGTTTTTTATATGGCAGTCTCACGGAGACTCGAACTCCGATTCTGCGGATGAAAACCGCATGTCCTAACCGTTAGACGATGAGACCGAAAATTGTTATTGCTTTGAATTAGTTTCAAATGCTTCTTGTAGTTGTTTGTAATTTTTCATTACAAAAGAATACTCATCCTTTCGTAGTCCAGTTGCAATTACTGCTCGTGGATCAAACATATTATACTTACCTCCTGATCGAACATACTCGTAGTTGCGATAGTTTTGAACTTGCTGGGCTGTGAAGTTGCTCATGGTTTATATGTTCAGACAATACGATGGACAGGTCAACTCCAAGTACGATGAACTTCAGCAATCCATTCAAGTCCATCATACTCTTCAATCTCCCATTTGACATCATCTGGAATTGATACTACTTTTAATGTAGCACAAACTCCACTAGCTTTCTTCTTAAGCTCCTTAACGACTTGAACAAGAGTCGGATCATCTCTTTTCATACTCCTTTGATTGAGACTATACTCTGCATACTCTCCATTAGCCTTTTGTCTTTCTTCTTCAGTCATCTCATGCCAGTTACTTGTGTCAGGAAGAACTTCATTAGGATTAGGAATAGTAAATGCTGACCAGAAGTATTTCTCTTCAGTTGCTTGTTCTAATGATAGAGGTACGTAGGCATCTCCAAAACTGTATGCGGCCTTGAAGAAATAACACTCTTTGCCATTTAGTTCAGCCCATCTCTTTAGTCCAGCAGCCGACAGACTAAAGCCTCCGTGTTGTGTATTGATTACTATTTTTTGCATATTATTTTTTTGCTACTTTTTTTACAGGTTTGTTAGGATGTTTCTTTATATCCCACCAGATTGCAATGATAGGTATTCCTATTACTATAAATGGAACTCCAAAGATTATCAAGCTTAAAATCCAAGGAAATCCATAATCATGAGGAGGTGTGCATGTAATGTGACCATGATGAACAGTAGGCTTGTTACCACCTAGTACTGAAGACCAGAAAATATATTGAAGCATATTTTTATATTAAATTAACCTTTATAGTTTCAAACATCGATGCTAGTTCTTTTTGTGTGTTGTCCATAAAAATTCCACAATCTACAAAGATACATTTAATACCTTGAGAAGAAGCTCCCATACAAACACTTAACGAGTCATCAATATGAAGAGTAGAGTTAAGCTTCTGAAGAACAGGAGTCTTACTCTTAGATGAAGTATTATGAACCTCTTTAATAGGTAGATTGTGTTCGTTAACAAAGGCTTTAACTTCAGGGATATCCTTATCTTCTCTAAAAGTAACAATATGAATATCAAAGCCTTCTCTATGCTTCTCCCTAACTAAATCATGAATAGCTTTAATGGGTTTGAGAGCACCAGTACCTAGAACAATCCAGCCAGTATTCTGAACAGATTCAAAACACAAAGTATTATCAAAGTCGATAGTTATTACTGGTCTCATCTTATAAGATTACAGAGTCTTAATTCTCTTTTGATTGTCTCTATAAATAGTCAAAGCTTCAATAATAGCATCTAGGTTACAGTTATCAAAGATAATCTTTGTACAAGGCTTAGGATCAGTATCAAAGTGACCAGGGTCAGTATCCTGAATAGCAAACTCTGACCAATCCTCTGGATTATCATAATGAGGTCGAATATGAAGAATTTGATTACATTCGTGAGCATCATTCTCAAAAAGCTCGACTTGGACACTTGATTGGATTTTAGATTTTGTTCTCATGATTCTTATAGAATATATGCTTTATAAGGACAAGTCAAATGAATAATCTCTTTTGTTCCAAACTACTTCAAAGAGAATCTTTATCCATCTAATTCCAAACTTTGAATAACTTGTGAAGTCAAATGTATAAATCTTTGGATACTTCAAATAAGGAGCATCTGGAATACCCCAAAGTCCAATAACAAGCTTATTGTTAAGAAGATTAAAACAGAAATACTTCTTAGCAGGTTTACCATAGATAGGCTGCTTAGAGTTCATCATCTTAAGTTGCTGTAATAAAGTCTACAATCTTCTGCTTATTATGAACACCAGGAAGTCTATTAACTTCCTTTCCATTCTTAAAAAGAATCATTGTAGGAAGCTTTTGAACATTATATGTTGTAGCAGCATTTGGATTCTCATCAATATCAATTTTAGCTATCTTTACATCAATTGTATCATCCTTATCAATCTCATCCAAGAGAGGTGCTAACATCTTACAAGGCCCACACCATGGAGCCCAGAAATCAACCATAATAGTATCAAACTTGCTGATGATTTCATTAATGTCACTGTCATTTAGGTTTGTCATAATCTTATTCTATATGCTTTTAGAGGAGGTGTCAAGAGGAATACTAACCAGATCCCTAGCATACTTTATAAGCTCTGCATCCTCTACACTCTTTCCATCCATAGAAAAGAGTTCAGTGTGGATAGAATCATCTTTATTTTGATCTACAAAGTAAATATACTCTTCTCCATCCTTCTTTATCTTATACCTCATTATATTAAAAGTATCACATTTATTTTTTGGATTGAATGTTATGTTATTATAAATACCCATAATCTTATTATATATGCTTTAGGAGGAGGTGTCAAGAAGTTAATTTGCAAAGAGTAGCATTAATAATAGCATCAGCAATCTTTTCAGCAGCTTCTGTGTTTGGATACATACCACAAACACCAGAATCAGCAACCATTGGTAAAGCATTTTCTAATGCTTCAATAGCTTCTTTTCTCCATTGATCATATGTCTTTGCTTCGACAATCTTATTTTCATATATTTTATCCATAGCAACCTTGTTATAGTGCTCCTTCTCTTCTTCTGTTAAATTAGGTCTATTGGTCATATATTATTTCTTTAGAATGCTCTTTACAGTATTCTTTCCAGTTATGTATTCTTCACCCATAATCTTATTCTATATGCTTTAGGAGGAGGTGTCAATTAATTGTTTTGCTTGTTCTAAAATATAATCAATAGGAATCATATCTGTGAGTGTGTGATTGCTTTCTCTTAATTGTTTAACTGTCCAGATAAGTTCTTCTACTGTCATTTTTTCTGGCTCAACACAGTATTCTAAATCATCTCCGAATTTATTAGTTCTGTGTTCATTCATAATCTTATTCTATGTGCTTTAGGAAGAGGTGTCAAGAATTAAATCCCCTCCAATCTTTTATTTTTGTAAGATCTAATTTTGGTTGCTTAACAACTCTAAAACCCTTTAAAAGCTTGTTATACTCTTCCTCTTTTATAAGATGTTGATCAAGAACAAATGCATTATCATCATAGTTATATGGATAATACTCATAAAACAAACCATCATCTAAAAGAATTGGTACTAGTTTTAGTCTCATATGAGTATTAGGATTATAGAGATATGTTGCTGTATCATCATAATCACTATCTAAATCTTTTGGATTAAAATAAAAATGATCTTTAAATGAATTCATAATCTTATTCTATATGCTTTAGGAGGAGGTGTCAAGAGAATCTTCAGCAACTGTTGGTACAAAGTCCTTAGGAATGCCATCCTTTAACCACTTCTCTGGATGGTCTGTAAACTTTGCTTCTTCTCCTAGAAGACTATAATAAGCTGTCTCCAATCCAATAAGCATACCATACATAAACTCATTACAGTTGTAGTTGCCATTCTGCTTTTGGATGTCAATAAGACCTTTAATCTTTTCAGCTGCTTCTGTATACTCAACAACCTTTGACCAAGCTGTATCAAGTTCAGTATTGTCATCTTCTATCTCTTTTCTAAGTTCATTTCTTTCTTTTCTTACTCTATATAAATTAGTAGCAAAACCCTCACATCTCTCTTCTAGGTGTTTTACATAATTCATTACCTTTGTTTCAACATCATTAGCAATGTCTTCTTGAACAGCTAAATACAGACACTTCAAAGCTTTTAGCATTTCTTCTTTCATAAATTTATAGGTAAAGTGGTCTCTGTACCATCATAAGCTGTATTGCTTGCTGGAGTTGGTTTACTAATAAATCTCAATCCACCACAGATATTATCTTCATCTCTAATTGGAACAACTTCACAAGTTGGTCCTTTATATGGAACATAAGGAATGTCTTTTCCAAAGAGAGGATCAATGTTTGGAGGTACTGGAACAGTTGGAAGAGTTCCCCAAATGTTTTGATTCTTTATAATCTCTTCATTCTGCTTTACAATCATTTCAAGCAGTTGAATAATCTTTTCTTCTTTTTTCATATTTTCTGGATGAGTTGGTTTCCTTTCTGGATTAGATAATGCACCACACCAGCAGCTTTCATTTGCCCATTCAGTAACAAAGCCACAGTATCTGCATTCTCCTCTCATATTAATCTCTATTAAAGAATCCAAGCATAGCTAGTGCAAGTAATCCTACTCCTGTTCCTAGAACAAAAAGAAAAGGACACCAAAAGCAAAGCTCTAAAATTAAATCTCTAGTTTGTGAAGTCATATTAATTTCCTTGATAAAATCCTTCCATAGCACTGTACATATCTCCATTCAGTTCTTCATCTTCTTCTCTTACAGCACCTTCACAAGCTACTGCAAACCATTTAGGAACCCTTACTGTCTTTACATTCTCATGTAACCAACAAATATAGCTTGGATCAATGTCTCCAACTTCATCTAAAGTCTTTCCTTTATACTTTCCAAAGTCTAAAACTGTTTCTAAGCTTTTCATATTATTTTACAGCCTTCTCTGTTGTCTCACTATAAGCTAAATTCTCCATCTGCTTAATATATCTCAAAGCTGTCTGATGTCTGGTCTCATTTTCAAAACAACTAGAAACATTAAAAAGTAACTCATGGTAAAGCTCAGAAAGTTTTTCATACTTCTTTCTATTAACAACACCATCAAATGCTTCTACATTATGCATTTCTGTCCAATTGTATAGCATTTTAGCAGCAGCAATGATCTCTGGTGGAATGTCTGTTACTGGTAGATAGATGTCATTACTCATAGATTGAATGCCTTTTCTACACCTTTCTCAAACTTCTTAACTGCTACAAGAAAATCCTTATGTTGATCTGATGTAATATTTTTACAAACATAATCACAAAGTCCAATAGCTTCCACCATTACCTTTCTTTTAATTTCAATAAGCTCATCATGTTCTTCTAGTCCAGTTAGAACTTCTTTTAGGAAATTTTTAATCTCTTCTCTTTTCATATTAAATTTTGTCTTTCTCAAATACATTACCAATTACTTCACAGTCATCAACAACTGTTCTCCAAATATCTGGAATGAAGCAACCAGTAACAAACTTCACTTCATCAGTTCTATAAGTTTCTTTATCCCATGTTCCAGATGGTACTGTAAGCCAAGGATATTTGATAATATCTCCTTCATAGATCTCAACTCCATTCTTATCTTTGATACCAGTGTATTGCTGAACAGTAAGGTTTCTAATACCAGATACAAGAACATCTCCACCTTCTTTTTGTCTTTCATGGCAATAGACAGTGCCATTCCAACAAATATGTGGATCAGCATTAGAGTCTTCAATGAATTCTTTTAGATCATGATCCCAAACTCTGAACTTTAATTCTCTCATATTATCCTCCTACTCTATTATTAAAATCTGCCTGTTGACCAGCTTCACATACTGTTTCCCACAATGAATTAATATCATAACAGATCTCTACTTTCTTCCTACCAACTTTCTTCCAGGCTTTGTTTGGTTTACCTTTCTTAAGAAGGCTTTCCCTCTCATACAAATACCATTCAATCCATCCTAGTTGCTCTTTATTAAAGACCTCTTCCATAAGCTCTTGGATAATAATCATATGATCTTCACTATACTTGGACAAATCAATACCAAGTTTATAGAACTCATGATCCTTTGTATTGATCAATTGAATCTTTAGGATAATTTTTTGAAATGTTTCTTTTGTCATATTATTTCTTCTTCTTTACTCCAGTTGATTTACCTAAGCATATACCAAATAAGCCAAGGTGCAACTCAATAATATCTTTTCCTCTATAAAAGCTAAATCTTTTGGCACCTTGTTCTTTGCACCACTTTTCAAACCTACCATAAGGGTAAATGAGAATATAGTGACCTTTAAGAGCTACAACAATTCCAGTTGTATCCTTTTCAATAGTATAGTGACTGATGTGACCTTTAAGGGACATGCCTTAATACTATAGGCATTCTATGGACTAGTCAAGCTTTTAAAGCATTCTTTAATCTAAGAACAAAGTCTCTCATATTAGCCATTTGATAATCATCATAACTCACAACACCATCATCTGTCTCATCTGTTGAATCAGAATTTATATAAGCCTTGATAAACTTTTTACCATTTGTCTTTAAAAATTCTTCAATTTCATAATACTCTCCACCAGCAGTAAATGAATATTCTACAGAATGTTTAATAGCACCTTCTGTATAATCTCTTTCTTCCTTTTCATACTTTATACTATTAGCATCAAGCAAAGACAATACCATCTGCACAATATTAACTTCTACATTTTCCATAATACTCTCAATTAGCTTATCAAACTTCATAATATTATTTATCTCTTCAAAAGACTTATCATGCTTTTCCATATTTCTCCTTTGTTCTATCAAAAGCATTATTATACACTACCTCAATAGGATTACCATCACATCCTAGATATTTTCCATTCTCATCAAAGAGCTTATGGAACTCATCAATGATCATCTCATTAAAATAAACATCCCTCGCATACCATTCACCATATTTGCAATCATGTCCAAGAAGAGACTTCTCTACACTACAGCATCCTTCCTCTCCACAGCTCTCACAAACTGGGCAATAAGGGCTTTCTCCAATGTTAATGTTTTCTTCTTCCATGTTTATAATTCTTGTATTTTGTTCTGAATAATGTTCCTTAATAGCCTTTTCAGCATCTTCATATGAATTATACTCAATACCATCTATAAAGCTCCAGCAATTACTAAAGTATCTTTGAATTCTATAATGCTTCATATCATCCAAAAATTACATTTCCATTATAAACAATATCCCAAGGATCTAATTCAAAGTCTCTTTCAGCTTTAATATAGCAATCAGCAATATAGAGACTCTTAAGTGATCTGATATACTCTGACATCTGCATAATCTGATCCAATGCCTTTAGTCCACAGCCAATAGTAATCTCTTCTTTCTTCTCTTTGATTAAGAGTTCTAAAAGAGCTTCTCTAATTGCTGATCTTTTTAATGTAGCAATTACTTCTTTTGATGGTGATGGTTTAGCTATATAAGGAGGCATATTATTTGTGAAGAAAAGTATATGTCAAATATCCCCAAGTAGCAAGCATAAAAAATACAAATACTGAAAAACCTATAATCAGAGTCTTATGAATCTCCCTAACAAGCTGAAGAACTGATATATTAAAATCAGATTGTTTTGTATTAAATTCTGCTTGTGATGATTTGAATACATCTATCTCTTTCTTTATTTTAGCATTTTGATAAAAGACATTTGCAAACTTAGTTTGTATTCTCTTCATATCATCTTCTAGTCCTTCAACATTCTTTTGAGCAATTTTAGCACTCTCTATGTTAATTGTTCCCCAACTTCCATTGTGTCCAGTAATCTTAGGCTTCATATTACACTCATCACAATACTTTGGAATAAATGATACTGGAACTCCATTCTTATCATACTGAGCATTTACAATAAAAACCTGACCACAATCTCTACAATTAGAGGCATGGCTTTTAGTTTCATAAGGATCTGGATTGGTAAAATCATTCATATTACTTCTTCTTTCTTTTCTCAATAGTTGTATAAATGAACATCTCTTTTGGTATCCAGAATTGATACCATCTCTTAGTCACTGGTGCTCTTTGTATAGCTTGAAAATCATATACATTATAAGTTGAAACTCTAGGCATCAACCATTCATCTTTCTTTAGTTCTATAGAGTCATTCATATTAAATCTCCTCAAGTTCTTTAGGTTTAATAGGTGCTGTGACCTTTATGTACCACTCATCAAATTCATTAACAATCTCTGACTTTTCTCCCTTTGGCAACTTAGGCATAGCTTTGTCAATACTATCCCAAATCTTGTTCCAATCAGCTGTCTCCTTATTAGCATAAGCTTCATCAAGCTTCTTCCAAAGTTTCTTAGGGATCTTAAAGAGCTTATACTCAATTGCTCCTTGAACTACAGGCAAAGGAACACCAGTGTGACTAAAAGGCTTATCAAACCTCCTTGTGTAATCTGCCCATCCATCATTATCCTTAAAGGCTTTGTACCTTCCTAGAACCTTATAGATCTCATATGCCATAGTAGCATCTCCTACCTTCTCCTGGTTATAGATGCCATAGGATACATTAGGATTGTTCTCTAAATCAGTGCCCTTAAACAGATACTTCCTAGCACAATTATGAATCTCTTTCTTGTCTTCATAAGCCAATGAATAGCCAAAAGCTTCATCGAGGGCATAATCAATCTGACCAAGTTTTAATCTCTGAAAAACCTCAAGGGATTTCAACAGAGTTGGGATATGCCTCTCATCAAACTCAACAGTAACAGGCTGTCGAACTTTCTCATCATAGTTCTTAGCAGCCTTCTTGAGATTCTTTTTAGCTTGTGCTTTAGTAGTCATTATGCTTTTATAATATATGGATCCTTAGGACACTTCAAGCTTCTTCTGAAAGAA
>Ga0007864_1000066_pt1 | contig 10926 bp, 11 predicted proteins | sample CryBogCBH16Oct07_FD_54997 | JGI IMG/M metagenome (GOLD analysis project Ga0007864, IMG submission 54997) | Freshwater microbial communities from Crystal Bog, Wisconsin, USA - CBH16Oct07 | ecosystem: Environmental > Aquatic > Freshwater > Lake | place: Crystal Bog, Wisconsin, USA | collected...
ACCATAATTAGGGCTTGTATTACCGTTTCCACCAGCGTTGCCTTGACCAGAAGTTCCAGAACCACCAGCTCCTGAGTTGTAACCTCCGCCACCGCCTGAACCACCACTTCTTCCAGCTCCATTGGCTGATGCGCCACCACCACCACCTACTGAAGTTTGTAATAAACCAGTAGTGTTTGAGCCTGAAGCTCCATAAGTAACTGTATCGGCAGCACCAGCTCCTCCAGCTCCAACAGTAATTGTGTAAACCGTTCCTGAATTTACGCTAGTTGTGCTATTTAAAAGACCTCCAGCACCACCACCTCCACCAGCAGCATAGTTTCCTGAGCCTAAATTAACTGCGCCACCACCGCCTCCACCAGCTACAGAAAGATAATTTACAGTATAAGAATTTGCTGCCACAGCAACCCAACCAGCTCCACTACCAACATAAACTTCATAAGCAGATAAAGTGGTATTAAAACGAGTCATTCCAACAACAGGAGTGCTAGGTCTTTGTGCAGTAGTACCTGTAGGCACAGTCAAAGCGCCTGTAGTGCTAGAAGCATCAATAATCCCTGAAGAAGCAGTCAAAGCTAATGTGCCAGAGGTGTCCCCTGACATATTTAATGCTGTTCCTGTAGTAGTTCCTGCGGATATAGTAGATGCCATTATGTACCCGAAGTTGATGCCAATAAGTAATAAGTTGTGCCATTGATAACAATAGCAATTTTATTAGTTACTGTATTTGTGGTTGATGAAGTTACAGAAGTAGGCAAAGTAATTGTTGTGCTGCCAGCGACCGCTGGAGCAGACATAGTTACGCTACCCGAAGTATCTCCACTTATAACAATAGAACTCATAGAATTATCCACCGTGAGCCAGCAGGAACAGTAATACTTGTGCCTCCAGCAGTTGTAAATGGCCCAACGCTCATCGCATTGTCCCCAGTAGGTATTGTATAAGAAGTTGTGTTGGTATTGGCGTTTAAAACCAAACCATTAGATGCTTGCAATTGTGGCGCAGATAATGTGCCAAGGCTAGGGTTATAAGTGTATTTTGTAGAGCTTGTGTACTCGGTACTGACTGATCCGCTTGTTGCGCTTGAGAACAAAGGGTAACGAGTCGCATTGGTCGTTGTATCGTCAGAAATCGTTAAACCGCCAGCAGCAGCAGCCCAAGTCGGTACACCAGCAGCTAGGGTTAAAACATAACCGTTAGAACCAGCAGCAAGGAAAGTGGTTGCTCCTGATCCAGTTTGATAAGGAACAGAACCGTTAGCACCGCCAGCCAAGTTTGTTGCTGTTGTAGCAGTAGTCGCAGAAGTGGCTGAAGTCGCTGTTGCAGCATTGCCACCAATTGACAAGCTAGAAGCCGTACCTGTAAGCCCTGTGCCAGCACCGCTAAATATAGATGCTGTAAGCGTTCCTGTGCTTGGGTTGTACTGATATTTAGTCGAGCTTGTATATTCAGTCGTAACTGAACCAGAAGTGGCATTAGCGAATAAAGGATAACGAGTTGCATTAGTAGTAGTATCGTCACTTAGAGATACACTTCCAGCAGGAGTTGTCCAAGTTGGTGCGCTAGTCCCATTACTGGTGAGAACTTGCCCTGTTGTGCCGCTTGATACAAAAGCAGTTGTGCCACTTGCAGATTGATAAGGCACATATCCAGCACCACCACCAGCCAAATTAGTAGATGTTGTAGCTGTGGTTGCTGAACCTACAGATAAAGTGCTTTGGGCTACATATTGCGGTGCAGATGCGCCAGCAGTTAAAACATAGTTTGTAGTACCTAAACTGAGAAATGTTGTAGCGCCTGATCCTGATTGATACGCAATAGCGCCAGCAGTACCGCCTGACAGATTAGTAGCTGTTGTAGCGCTAGTTACTGCGCCACTTACGATAGATCCTGAAATTGAAGTAATCCAGCTTGGATTTGAATAGCTACCAGTTGTATATACACCGTTTGTGACCGTTCCAGCATTTCCTGTAATGCCAATACCCCATGTGCCACTTGCGCCTGTGCCTGTCGTGCTAGGAGCGCCTAAAGTGTTGTATGAAACAGTTAACGCAGACGCACCATTAAAAGTTGACCCAGATGCTGCGCCAGCGCCACCATTATTGAATGTAAGGCTATTGGTTACAGATCCTGCGCTTGTAGCTGATGTTGCAGTTGCAGCATTTCCACCAATAGATAAACCACTTGCTGTGCCTGTTAAGCCAGTACCAGCACCACTAAATTGTGTTGTGGCAGTAATAGTAGTGCCAGAAATAGTAGAAGCAGCAGAAGCTCCAATAGTCGTACCATTAATTGACCCCCCTGTTATTGCTACGCTATTAGCGTTTTGCGTAGACATAGTGCCAAGACCGCTTACTTGGGTATTGGCAATAGCAATAGATGTATTAGTAGCGCTGGTTATTTGGCCTTGTGCATTTACAGCGATTACAGGAACTGCGCTTGCAGAACCATAAGTAGATGCAGAAACGCCTGTATTGGTAATACTAAATTGATTAGCGGTTAGTGTTAACCCTGTGCCAGCAGTATATGCGCCAGCAGAGCCAAATTGAACAAAAGTAATGGGAGTAACGCCTAATGTGCCGCCTGGATCGCTAGTACAAACCCAAGAAGTATCTGCTTGAGTTGTGCCTTCCATAACAAACATATAAGCAGATGGAACTTCTGCCCATGTATCCATATCAGGCGAACGAGTCCAAGCGCTTGATGATGCAATATAAATGCCGTTATTTTGGCTTAAAGACTGGTTTTTAACGAGGATTCGATCACCAGCTAGGGTAGTGTACCCATCAATCGTTTGAAGCCCTGATAGCGTTATATTGCCTGTTGTAGCCGCTATTACAGCAGCTTTGGCGTTTAGACCTTGAACAAAGTTATCAACATACGATTTGTTGGTAATGTCTATTCCGTTAACAGGAGCAGAACTGATTGTTCCTGTAGTCGTTGTTAGGCTTGTAAATGTGCCTGCTGCTGGGCTTGTGCCGCCAATAATTGTGCTATCAACGGTACTATTGGTAATGGTTAACCCTGATTGAACAGGATTAATTGAAGCATAAAAAGGCTTATTCTGGCCTATAAAGGTTTGAAAGTTTCCTTGTAAGTCAAAATAAGCCTGTACAGGCAGTAAGTTTTGATCCTGCGTTAATGCTGGCCCTGTAGCCATAATTTACCCTTAATAGGCAAATGCGGTAATTAAAATAACATCTCCAGCGGACATTGGTGAAGCTGTACCAGTTGTAATGCCATAACTGGTCAATGTTGCAGAAGTTGTAGTGCTTCCTGTTTGTTGCAAGAATAAAGATGATCCGCTTGTTACATCGGCAGCATAAACAATCCATCCGTTAGTTGCGGCAGGAAAGTTAATAGTGCCAGAACTTGCACCACCAGTACCCACTTTTACCGCAAAAGCATGGTTATTTTGTGCCGTAANTGTTNGGCNTGTGCCAAATCCTGTAACTGTTGGCAATACATTAGATGCAACTAAATCACCGCCAATAGAGAAAGAAGTGGCATTAATTGGACAAGCAATTGGATTGCCGCCTTGACCATATAAGCCTAAACAATTGCCATTAGCATCATATTCAGCTTGAACTGGCAATAAATTAGTTACTGAACTACTTGCTACGCCTGGATTTGCCATGATTTTCCTTAGTTCTGATCTACCATAGGTAATACATAAAGCGTATTAGCTGTACCAACGGCTGTAATAGCAAAGCTAGGAGGTACAGCAAGCACAGTAGGCTGTGACATTGAAACGCCTAAAACAAAGCTTTGTGAGCTATTTCCTGCTGTAGGAAGAACGGCTGCTGGTGCAGTTGTCGTAGTTCCTGCAATGGCTGGAGCAATAGTAATAGCGATAGGTGTAGTACCGACGTTTAAAAAGCCACAAAAGTTCGGCTGATCATTACCATTAGGGGTAATCGTTACAGAAGTTGAGCTAGTTGTGGTTACTGCAATGGCCGTTGTCGGGCCAACAAAGCGATAAGCTGATACGTTAGCCATGATTTATCCTTAAGCAGCGTTTGTAGGCAAAGTTGTGCCTTCTAAGCGATCACAAGCAATAATATAAGTACCAGCAGCAGGGGTAGCTGAAGAACCTGTAGAGTTTGTAAATTGAACGCTAAGTACACCAGCAGCAGAAACCCAAGCATTAGCAATGCCAATACCAGTAGTTTGTGCACCATTTAGGCTAATGCTTACAGAGTCATTAACTGCTAGACCTGGAATACTAAAAGTTTGAATTGCTTGAGCAGTTGCTACAGCAGCAGGGGTTAAAGATGGGTAGACGAGGAAGTTATAAAGAATATTTCCACGAGCGCAAGTAGTTTGTTGTGACATGATTTTCCTTTGCAAAGGGGTATGTTGTAATTCTACAACGATTATACGAGATTTTAAAAGAAAAAAGACACCTTTTTAGGGNTGNCTTTCTTCAATTTACTACATAGGCTTAAAAGAAGCCTGGGCTNAGATCGTATCCATAAATATAGATGTCAACAGTTGCAGTAGCAGTCGCAGTTGTCTGATTTACATACAGAGTCTGTGCTGATAATGCAACGTTGGTATCAGTAGATGCAGATACAGTCACATAGCTAGGAGTAGTTTGACCTGTCAATGCTGCTGTAGTCAAAACTGCTGTGCCTGTGCCACTTGCGCCCAAAGGNGCTGTGTAAACACCCAAAGCAACAGAAGCTACAGATTGCGTTGCACCATTGTTGTTTGCGTTAGCAATAACAACGGTAGTAGGCAAATAAAGTGCGCTATTGTTGATTTGGATAGGTGTATCACCCAAAGTTGCTACGCTAACACCTTTTTGAACTGCTAAAACACGCAGAGCTTGTTGGCTGCTTAGTTGCGATGGGTGGGTTGAATTACTTACTGCTGGGCCTGGATTTGCCATGATTTTTTCCTTTATTAGTTAAAAATTAAGCTGCAACACGGCAAGCGAGTTCAGGATACAAGTTAGCCCAACCATACAAGACGTCTAAACGAGTAGGAATGCTGTCATTATTGCAATCTGTTACTTTCAGCTTTTGGCTTACTGACCATTTCTGGCGGTTCGAGTTCTTCGACCCAAACTCAGCGACTTCTTTAGTTATATCGCTGTTCAGACTATCGCATCTTCCTTTGCAGGAAGTTTTCTCACTTAGTCGTTCACGCTGCACGGCTTGCGCCTGCTTGCGCCCTGTCATCTCCTTCGAGATTTCCAAGTCAATCAGAGAAAATTTTTCCATAATAAGTTACCTTATTAGGCCACCAATGCAAATGACTGATCATTCGCACATTCGTTAATGGTATATTGACGCACTACACGCATAGACAGACCGATTTCCTTGTCGCTTGCACGACCAGCAAAGTGCACCCCTTCAGGAAGCTCGAGGTCAGCAACGGCCAAGCAAAAAGCATTCCTGTGCATGATGATGTTTTGTGGGGAAACAGTACCAGACTGGTTAAAGAAGTTAACAGCAGCACCAGACAACGCAGTAGGAATACTTACGTTTTGGAACTGACCAGCAGTAATAATAGCTGGAGATACGTTAACTTGGATTGTGCCGCCTGAACCGCTAACTGCTGTGTTTACAACAAAATTACGCAGCTTGTTAGAGCCATAAGCTTGACGATTTTGTGGGTTAACTGCATAAACGCCAGCGATTGTGAATGTATCGCCTTGCAACAAGCTTACACCGTTGGTCAATGTCAAAGTGATTGTGCTTGAAGAAGCCCAACCGCTTGTTAAGAAACCAGCAGAACCAGTAATAGCAGCAGAACCACTAAATGTACCAAATTGGTGAGCTACGATGTTCTGATCCATCTTCCAGTTCATACCAGCAGAGTCACGACCCATCAAGCCCTTACGATATTGCTCGCCAATAGCTTCTTGTGGAACGAACAAACCTTTCAAGCTGTCAACAATAGTTGCAGATGTGAATGGCTCAACAATACAGCTTCTACGACCATCACGTGGTGCGCCTTCAGAATCAAGGTAAGCAGCAGCAGTCAGGTAAGTAATCAAACCAGTTGGAGGAGTACCAGCAACACCAACGATATTGGCTGTGTTGTTAGCAGCTTGCAAAGTACCATCACGGTCAATCTTGTTGGCGATAGCAGCTACAGCAGGCTTTAATACACGGTCAGAGAACATATCTAAAGACAATGCCAAATCTTGTGTTGTGAACTGTGTGTCAACGTGGAACTGTGTTGACAAAGTTACAGGCACAGAAGTTTCATTGAAATCTTCTACGTTCAGAGCTGGGCCAGTTGTACCAATGAAACGACCAGGTTTACGTACGTTTACTGTGTTACCAATCTTACCGCCAATAACTGCAAATTGGTCGTCATAATTTCTATCGACTTCAGATGTGAATGTTAATTCGTTTTCTAAGACCATCAACGCTTCGTTAGTGATCTTGGAAATGGTTAGCAAATTATTTGCCATGATTTATTTCCTTTATTTATTTAAATGGGTTATCAGCGTATACGTTTCGCTTGTCTTGCAGCTTTCCATTGTGCATAAGTACCGTGAAATGCTCCATTGCCATCAATGAGAACATCTGCTGTACCTTTGCCTGCTGTAAGAGGCTTTATAGGCGCTGGTGCTTTACTTCTAGCAACAACTTCCTGCTTGGGTTCTACTCTTGGCGCATCCTTCGCCTCGAACCTCGCTTCTAATTTACCAATTTCTCTAAGAGCTTTGATCGGGGGCATTGCTGCGATCTTTTGAGCAATATCATCATCTGAAGCTAAGTGATATAGGATTTGAGGGCCTACATCAGACTCTAAAATAGCATCCCTTACAGCATCGTTAACTACTACGGTGCTAGAAGCTACCATTTCTTCAAAATCAGGCATTTCAGCTTTAGCTTTATTGACACGTTCAGTCCATGCTTGATTAAGTTTTGCACGTTCTTCGTTTGCCCTGCGTTCTGCTTCTTGCTTATCTCGCTCAACTAAAGCCTTTTCTGCGCTCCATTCAGCTAATGCTTCTGCATATTCAAAAGCATCTTGAAACTGACTAGCTTGAGGTTTTTCACCCAATACGTCAGGCTCTTGATACTGCTGTTGAGGTGCATTTTTGGCTTCAAGCTCTTGTAAACGTGCTTCTAATTCAGCCTTTTGAGCTTCAGCTTGTTTAGCTCGTTTGGTTAATTCAGAAAAACGTCTTTCGATCTTAGGGTTAGATTTGCGATCTTCTGTTGCTTTCGCTTCTTCTTCTGCTTCAGGTTCACTCTCAGCCTGTGCCTCAATTTCTGGCTCTGATGTTGGAGTTTCCTCGACAACTTCAGCCTCAGATGGGGCTTCTTGACTAGCTAAACCAAGTTTTTCAGCATGGAAATCAGCTAAATTATCGGATGTGACTACGTTTGATGCTGTTCTTACAACTTCTTCTGACATGAGTATTCCTCAAGAATTAACCCAATGAACCCATTGGTAGGTCATNCAAATTCGTTTATATCATTACTGTTGCATTTTTACAACACTAAATTGCTCGTTCTACAACCTCTGCATTAGCGGCTTTNAACTCTGTTTTGTTTAAATGAGCTAANACNAAAGCTAATTGNGCCTTCATCTGCTCAATTTCTTTTTGAGTTTCAGTCTTAATAATGGTGTCGTGCGCTGTCGTATCCGTACGCATTTGCGTATCTTCACGCTTAACTTGCAGGCGCATCTTCTCACGTTCTGTTTCAGCTTCTTGTACCTGTTGCTGAACAGTTGCACGATATTTCTTATCCATTTCTTCAGCTTGTATCTGTTGTTGTAGCTGCTGGATTTGCTTCTGTGCGTTAGCCAGTTGCATTTGAACTTGTGGTGGAACAGGTGATTTTTCGTCAATCTGCGCCATAGGATTAATAGCAGCAAGACGATCAGCAATAACATCAGCGCCAGGAAAGTCTTGGTTTCTAAACCATAAGTCACCAATCTGCTGCATCAATGCAGGATCGGCAGCCAAGATAGTAGCCATAGAATCTGCTGCTTCTTGACGCTTAGAGTTATAACCAGGGCCTGTATCCATTACAACGTCATATTCGCCTACAGTAACGTCATTTAATACTTTAGACACGCCTTCTTCATCTTGACCTTGCTGATTTATGGTAATCATTTCAGGTTTGCCATCATCGCCAATAATTCTCATGACACGTTCACGGTCATAAATCTTAGGGATTAGATCAAGAATAATGCGCCCTGTGTGACGAATACTACGAGTCAAATTGTCGTAGTAATGGAAGTTAGTCATGTCAGTTTGTTGTTGCTGACCTTGTAGGGCTTTGCCTGACATCATGCCTTGTGGCAATTGGCTAGGATCAAAGATACCTACAACTGCTTGTAAGTCTTGATTCATGCCTTGTAATGCTGACATTACGCCTGCTGGAGGTGGCTCTGGCTGCAATCTTGTAGGCGCTGGTGCTGGTCTACCTTCTGAGTCAGTTTGCTTGTAACGCAATACAGGCATAGCTTTAATATTAGCCATTGCCCATTCGTTCTCATGCCCTTCATCTTGGCCTTCTGCAAGCAACCACTTAGCTTTAGGAGCTAATTCTACAGTTTCAGTCAATGCTGTAGACCAGTAGTTATACATACGTTGTGGATCTTTAGCCATGCGTACTAGACCAAATTTCTTGTGCTTATCGTCAACTCGTACTTCTTGACCATAGGTAGGAACGATAGGGATGAATTTACCAGCCCATTCGCCTTCTTCAAGGATTTGCATAGCAGTTAGCTTGCAATACTTAATCTTTTTGCGCCAAACATCACGTTTAGAGATAACAGTAATGCCAGCAGCTTCTAATACGTCTTTTTTAGGAATCTCTGTGGAATAGCCTGTAGTGCCATCAGATAGCTCTAAAAGCATATCTTTGTAGCGTTCTGTATAGAAATACTCAGCTATGCGTATATCTTCCTTAGTGACCCATTCGCTTTCCGTATCGCCTGTTCCTCTGCTGGAAAAGCCTTGGTCATACTCTGCATCGGGGTACATTTTCCTAAATACGTCTTTAGAAATAACCGTTGTAATGAGCACTCTCTCGGCATCTGATCCATCTGGTTCAACGCTATTAGGATCAAAATAAACGGTAAAAGGGTTTTCAATACGTTTAATATAGATTTCTTGATCAAAGCTGTCATCCCTTACATAGTCTGTAGTAATGCGCCAGTAACCCCAGCCCATCTTGACTGCGTATTCAAATGCGTGATCGTAAGCCTGGTCAGCATCTGATTGGTTCTCAATATGTCTTGTAATGCCTGTAATGATCTCTGCCACCTTCTCATCAGCCTCATTGTTCATGCCATGCACTTTAATGCGTGGGCGCTGTTGACGTTGCTGGTTACAAATTTGACGAATATACGCATCAACTTTATTGATGGTTAAACAAGGCCGTGCTTCTAAAACACGGCTATTTTGCACATCTACAGGCCATTGATCGCCTGCTGCAAATCTCACATCATCTAAGGCTTCAGCACGATTATTGCTGTCTGAATCGTTACAAAGTCTTAAAAAATCTTTAGCTTCTTGGATTCTTCCATCGGATTGTGAGTCTGCAACGCTATCGTATGCCATAGAAATTCCTTATAGATTGGCTGATTTTATGCCAAGTGTAGCATTTATACAACGCATTTTAGCCCATCCAGCTTGCTGGCAGTTGGTAATTGGCTTTCTGTTTTGGCGCTTTTCTTGGCTCGTTAACCATTAGCCCGATGTATCTAAAGGCATCCGCTCCGTGGCTGTAATTGTCGTGCAAGGGCTTTTGACTAAATTGCTTGGTGTCAGGATCAACGTCATAGCGATAATGTCTTAAACATTGCAGGCCATCGTAACAGTTACTGCGATCAAACCAGCACTTATTAAAGATCATCCTGGCAGCGTTGATTGAATCTACTATTGGTGTACGTTCAATGACTCTAGTGTTATATCCCGCAGCTCTAACAATTTCTTCGATACTTCTGCCATTAGAAGATAATGTTTTATTCCCTGCATCATGAGGCAGCCAAAGAGTGTCGATAACGTATCCATATTCTTGTATTTTAGCAAGATAGTGGGCTATTGTCTGCTGGGTGTTCTCGTAATATCGTATTAGTCTTGTTTCCATGCCAATAAACTGAACAAACCAAATAGCAGTAGCATCTGCCCAGCCCAAATCAAATACAGCATGAACAGGCTTAATTGGATCGTAGGGTACATTGGTTATTCTTCCATCTAGTTCTGCTAGATTCATCTCTTTAGCGAATATAGCACCATCTACTGTTTGGCGGCATAAACCTTCCCAAACCGTATTATAAGCATCCCTATCCCTACTAAACAAGGCATCTTTCTCTAATTTGAGCGTATCAGGAAACCAGGGATTGTCTTGCCAATTAACTTTGACAGTCTTGCAGTTGTCAGGGGGCGAGATAACAAACCTTTGATAGGTTTCGTCTGACTCAAGCTCTGGGTTGAATGTAACCCATATTTCTGAGCCTTCTTTACGGATCGTAGGTATAAGAATGTTCCACGATGTTTTAGATACGCTCTGTGCTTCCTCGACCCAGCATATATCCACACCCTCATAGGACTTAATGTTTGTGACGTTGTTCTTAAGCCCAACGAACGCAAACTCTGTGCCATTCTTTCCACGGATGGAGTTCTGAGTAATTTCATAAAATGTTTCTAATCGTAAATCTATTATTTGATCGCTCAATAGCTTATGAACGGATTGGCTAATGGAGTTTTGAAACTCACGAGCACATAGCACCCTGGTTGGTTGTTTTACGCCTAATACTAGCAAAGCCCTGGCAAATGACCATGATTTTGATGATCCTCGCCCACCAAATGCCACCTTGTAACGCATAGGTTCAAACAAAAATTGCAGCTTATAAGGAAATTCTACCCCTGATAATGCCTGCCTAATTTCGGGTGGAATACTACTCTGGTTTGACAAATCGAACCTCTAAGCCCTTTAT
>Ga0007864_1000074_pt1 | contig 10405 bp, 16 predicted proteins | sample CryBogCBH16Oct07_FD_54997 | JGI IMG/M metagenome (GOLD analysis project Ga0007864, IMG submission 54997) | Freshwater microbial communities from Crystal Bog, Wisconsin, USA - CBH16Oct07 | ecosystem: Environmental > Aquatic > Freshwater > Lake | place: Crystal Bog, Wisconsin, USA | collected...
CAGGCGGCCAGCACGAATAGCACGGTCAAGGGCAGTAGATTTTTCAGCAAGGACATTGTTGGCTTCCTCCAGTTTGGTGGCGTTCTGGTTCAGTTTACTCGTCATGTTCTGCTCAATTAATCGAGCTTCTTCATTCTTCTTGGCAATCTCAGCCTGCATCTCTAGGTCACGTTCAGTCCAGCCTTTGTGATGCCCATAGAAGTAAATGCCAATAGCCGCAAAGACAGCGGCTAGGATGAGATAGGCTTTAGGTATACCAAACATTACTCTGCCTCTTTACGGGCTAGTGCCATAGCTTCGCGCTCATGCTCAGGCTCTTGAAGGTTTGGCGGCGTTGTTGGAGGTGGTGGAGGCGTCCAAGTTTCGTCCAAAGGTGGATTTACCCAAGCTGGCAAAGCACCAGAAGATGTCCAGGTGCTTACTACCGGAGGGCTTACTACCGGAGGCGTTACTGCCGGAGGTGGAGAAATAGCATTAGCCGCAGCACCCACAGCCCGTTTACTCATCACGCCACCAATACCGCCAACAACCAATAGTACGATGTCGTTGAGCATTTTGGTGTATGCCATATCGATGGGCGCCATTGACTTGATTGGCTGCGTCACAAACGTGACCGAGTACAAGAGCGCAATCACAATAATGAACAAGATCATGGTCACAGCTATGACCACTACGCCCCACACTCTAACCTCAATATCGGCTGCGCTTAATGGCTCATTGTGATGGTGGTTTTGGTTCAATTTGTTTCTCCAGAATCGGCGCAACAAGATATTCGGGGCACTGCTGCGTGAATAGGCACTTAGGCTTTTGGCACTGTGCGTCCGTGAAGTGATCGGGGTCCTGGCACCTATATCTGTAGCGGTCCTCGCAGCCAGCCAGTAAGCCAAGCGTCAGGGCGATAGCGGCAAACACGTATTTCATTTAACCCCCTAAAACGGCAGCTTTGAAAGCGCTGCGTCCATGACCCGTGCCGCTAATGGCTCGGGGAGCGACTTTACAAAGTCTAAAAACCACCAGACGCAAGCGACATAGCAAAAGACTTTGAAGAACTTTTTAAAGCCTTCGACAACTTCTTTCATCAGTGGCACCCGTATTTGTTGCAGTGCAAGTAAAAGTAGATTCCACCCCAAACCACTAAGCCAAAGATAATCAAAGACAAGATGCTGATGACAGCAAAGTCAATCGCCTCGCGTAACTCTTTCTTGCGTTTAGCCTCAGCCGCTTTAGCCCTGGCCATCTCTTTTGCTGCCTCGGCTTCCATTGCCGCCGCACGCTTTTTAATGTTCATCCAAACATCCATTTTCCCTGAGCTGAAAAATAGATTCTTGAGTGACTCCTCAAATTCCCTGGCTTGCTCAAGAGCCATTTCTAGCTCAAGAGCTTTACCCATAGCCGAGCCTTTAAAGCCGCCCGACTTAGCCTGAGATACGACCTTAATCGCATCGACTTTGGCGTCAAAGTATTTCCCCAGAACAGGGCCGAGACTACCAAGGTCATTGGCAGTTTGTGAGGCTTTTTTGACCAGCTTGATAGCTGACTGCACCGCATCCAGCGCGGCAAACGGATCAATAGGAATCATGCTCCACCTGTTTGGGAAAGCGGCACAAGGCCGCTGGTTTACTGCACTGGATCGGAAGCCGGAGCTTCTTTCAATTCAGGCATTGGGACTTGCGGGATAGCCTGCTCTCGGATGGATTGCACCAGATCAGCCACTTGTTCGTAAGGGGCTTTAGCCAATGCAGCCAGTACCANATTGACAGCGCCCAAGGGCAAGGTCAAAGAGATAGGCGTGTTCAGTTCTTCGTTCATGTTTAAACTCCAGCAGCGGCTGAGATGGGGCAGCCGTGTAACCCCTTGAACGTATTATGCCGAAGGTTGTGACCAAGGCGTACCAGCCGCTACAACTGGATTTTTTAGTAACGCAATCTTTTGTGCTACGGCAGCTTCAGTTGCCTCTTTACTGACCCCATTTGCCCAACACCAATTTAGAACATCTTGCTCAGATACGCTGTTGTAGGGGATAGCAGGTGTAGCAGGGGCAAAGCTGCAAGTGGAATACACACTGTCGGAATAAGTGCCGTCAACACCGGTGCAGACCCAATGGGCGCAAAAAATAAATCCTGTCGCGATGTCGTAATCAGTTTGGGGGATGGCCCATTTAAATTCAGTAGTCATGATATTTCCTTTTAAAGTTAAGCGATGCCTGCGGCTGCAAGGCGTTTACGAATGGGCATATTGCCCGTGATACTTTTCTCTTGCCATTGTGCCAACCAAGTCAGCTAATTCCAAATCTTTGAAATAACCAATCAATTTGCTTTTCTGATTAACCGAAACACGCACAACCCAAGCCTTTGATGCCTTGTGCCATGACACACCACGGCTACCGGATGTATTGTTTTTGCACATAGGTTTGTTGTACTGGTTTTGACTGCGGGTTACTTCGCGCAGGTTTTCCAATCGGTTGTCTTGGCGGTTGCCGTTGATGTGGTCGATTTCCTTGGGCATATAGCCATGCTCAAGCAAGAAAATCAGGCGGTGAACCTTATGCACCTTGCCTTTCCAAGTGACATGACGATAGCCGGTTTGATGGATACAGCCAACTTCTTGCCCGACAAGATATTGCTTGTTGGGGTGAGCTACCTTTTTCCAATACAAATGACCATCTTTGTGGTCAAAGTATTCTGATACAAGTTCTTTTGTAATCATGCTACCGCCAATGTAGTTACGGTTCCAGATGAACCACGATATTTCAAAGCACCTGCTTCCACATACAAAGTGCCGCCAGCAATGTTACCTGTTGGCGCTGCGGTGCGGTTGTAAATAACCAAACATCCAGATGCGCTAGTGGGGTCAGAAGTACCGCCAAGCAAAAGATTTGACACAGCGGTCAATGTGAGTGCTTGAGTAAAGGTGATGGCGTTACCTGCTGTGCCGGAGGCTGCAATTCTCCATTGGTGTGCGCCAGCATAACTTTGTGTATATGCCGATGGAGCAACACCAGTTTGCTTGTAAATCCAGTTAGTGCCATTAAAATAAGCACCGTTACTTAAAGTCGTGGCAAGATAACCAGAAAAGTTTGATTGGTTGCTACCCGCAAGTTCAATAGCTTTATCTGAACTACCCCAAGCACTAGGAGTAACACCCAGTCCAAGGTTGCCGCCGTTTGCATTAATAACAAGGTCAGTCCAAGCAACCGCTGGATTGATGGAACCAATATGACCAACATTATTTGTCGTGTCGTAGCCGATTGTTACGCCTTTATTAGAGTTGTTTCCAAATCGAGCTGCGTAGGTTGACTCATTACCAACAGTTAATGCGCCGCCGTAAACTTGTAGTTTTGTTGCTGGCGAACTTGTCCCAATACCCAGACCTGTGCTGGTCAGGCGCATACCTTCAACGCCTGCAACTTGTCCATACAGATACTGCGAAGAAGAGTTCAGCCCGTATGCAGTACCAGCGCCAAATGTAGGATTGTCACCAATTTGCACCATTGTATTGGTTACGCCGTTGTTAACGACGTATGTCAATAATGTTGACGTTGCACCAAACCGCGCAGTGCCAGCCACATCAAGCGAGTAACCTGGCGTTCTTCCAATTCCCAAGTTTGTCCCATCAAACGTAAGCGCAGAACCAGTAGCCAATGCACTTGTAGAGCTTGCGTAGACAACACCGTTAGCGGTGAATGAGGTTAAGCCTGTACCGCCGTTAGTGGTGGCAAGAGTACCGGCAAGAGTAATAGCGCCGCTTGTTGCCGAGCTTGGGGTAAATCCCGTAGTTCCAGCACTGAATGTCGTTACCGCAACACCAGACAATGTAGACCACTGAGGAGCAGTACCCGAAGACGTCAGAATTTGTCCAGATGTACCGATACCTAATTTGGATAATGCGGTTCCTGATGCGTAGTAAGGTAAGTCACCAGCGGTGAATGAGGTTAAGCCTGTACCGCCGTAAGCGGTCGTCAAAGCGTTTGTCAGGTTTAAAGTGTTGGCTGTTAATGTAGTTCCATTAAACGTCAGCGCAGAACCCGTAGTAAGCACCTTAGAGCCGTTTAAATAGGCTACACCGTTGGCTGTGCCCGCCGACAAAGTGATGTTGCCGTTGCTCAGGGTAAAGTTGCCCGAAGTGTCCAGTTGCGCTTGCTGACTTCCGTTTGTGTAAAACGACAACGGTAAATACGTTCCCGTCCCGTTAATGCCAGACACCAATTGCACATCGGTTGAGCCGTTTGTGGCAATTAAAATCTTGGATGCGTTGGTGGGGTTGCTGTTGTTGAATGCCTGCCAAGAAGCAGCCGTACTGGTGCCGTTAGGCAAGGCATAAATGCCCGTCGTAGCATTGGTTGTACTGGTTTGGAAAGATGTACGGTTAGCAAACGTAGCGTTACTAAAGTCGCCTTGGAACAAGGCGCCGACACCAGCGGCGCCCAAGCCCAAAACCGTACCTGTGAAAGTCAGGTTAGCCGAGTCTTGGAGTAAACCGCCAGTACCGGCATAAGTCACCCGACCGGAAGTCAGGCTCGTATCCGTGATGGAACTAAACGTCGCAACACCGTTTGTATTGCTGATCTTTACAAAGTCACCGGCAACGCTGTTCCAGAAGATAATGGCTTTTTCGCCGTTGACAATCGTGACACCAGTAGTGGGTCCGGTAACGCCACGAACGATAATTGAGTAGCCGCCGCTTGTAGAGTTGTTGACCACAAACATCTTGCTTGAGTTAGGAGCATTGATGTATCTGTTCGCAGTGCGAGCTCCTGTACACAGCAAGTGCATGTACTGAGCCGTAGTTGAGTTAGGAGAGGCAACAAGGTTTGAGCCAGCGCTGCTGCCGTTTGTGATGGACAGCGTGATGTCCAAGTCGTTCGTGATGTTGTTTGTACCAGCTATTGCAACGTCAACATAGACAGTGATACCGTTGTTAACATCATCGCCCCAGGTACCAGATTCTGTGCCGGTTACTGGTTCAGCTAAACCCAAAAGTGTGGTGTAGTTAATAGTCATCTTATTTCCTATTGTGTGGGTACGGGCACCCAACTTGGAGAATCAACATCAGACACTGCCGTCCATGAAGGTGAATCTGGGTTCGCAACGTTAGTCCAGTTTGGTGTCTGCGCCGTGTTTACGCTTGACCAGCCAGGGCTTTCGGCATCATTGATATTTTGCCACGAAGGAGTCTGATTGTCATTGACTAAACTCCAATAACTAATTGCCAAAGTCTGGACCGTTCCAGCAGCTCCGACCCCTATTAACTGAGCAGTTCTGCCGCCCATCGTGACAGAACCAACCAGTCCATTTGCACCAACGCCAGTCAGCGCAACCGTGACATTTGAAGAAAGGTTTCCTACTTGACCATTGGCGACAACCGGACCAAGAGGAACAGACATTGCCCCAACCTGACCGGTAGCGTTATTGCCTGTAATGCCTAATTGAGTATTTGGAGATACAGTTCCAACTTGACCCGTTGTACCAACGCCGGTCAAAGCAATCGTTAAGCTGGTTCCAACCGATCCTACGGAGCCTATAGCTACGTTACCAATATCCCCGTCTGTGTTGTTAGCCACCAATTGACCAACAGACCCGGAAGTAGAAACACCGGTGATACTTTGTGTTTGTGAGCTGGTAACCGATCCGGTAAACCCGTTTGCCAGCACACCAGACAAAGCGGCTGCATTACTGACGGAGACAGATCCAACCGATCCAGAAGATCCAACGCCAGTCAGGGCAATTGTGATGTTGACCGTTTGAGAACCAACCGCACCGCTTGCGCCAACACCAGTTAAGCTGATCGTTACATTAGAGGTGACAGTGCCGACGTTACCGCTTGCTGCAACGCCGGAAAGGCTATCGGTATCCTGCTCTGAGACAGTTCCGACATTACCAGTTGCTCCAACACCAGTCAGAGCAATCGTGATATTGGGAGAGGCAGTTCCTACTGCTCCAGAGGCGGGGTCACCAGTTAATGGGGTACTACCAAATCCCCATACACCGCTGCCCCAAGCGCCACTGCCCCACCCGGACATAAATCACCTATTAGGTGGTAGACAAGCGCAGCAAAGCAGTTGTCGTAGTGTTAGAAGGCATGGTCAAAGTAAACGTGCCAGCAGTGATGGTTTGCGCACCGAACGTGTGAACGCTGACAGCAGCATTGCTCTGAGTTGAGTTATAGATCAACACAGTGTCAAAAGCCGTGGTCAAAGTCACGCCCGAATAAACCAAGTTACCCGATGGAGTCCAATAACCCACACCTGCTGTAGGCGATGAGTTGGTGGACGTAGGCGCAGTAGCGTTAGTCACCGCAATACCGCCAGCCGTATAGCCGGTACCCGATACCTCATTGGTAGCAGAGTAAGCCGTAGTGGCAGCGTTAATGGTGGCCGTAGTTACGTACAAAGCTGCTTTAAAGGTGTCGGCAGCAGTCGTTCCACGGGTGGGCGCAGTGCCAAAGTTATGAGTCGCAGTCAATAACTGGCCTAAAAAAGAAGTGCACATTGATTGAGTGTTCGCCACGGTAGGCTCCTTAAGCTATTGATGCGGCAACTAAATCCGCAAAGGGTGATTTCTTTAGGGTCACATGAACAGACCGATGCACCAGCTCAGAGTCTTTCCAATACTCAACCCAAGTGGTTAACTCGTTGTCATCTTCAAACGTTCCATCCTTGCGCTCAAGCAAAGAGTCGTCCATATCGCCGTAAGTGGTTGTGACAATCATCAAGCGCTCCTGATCAAAGCAGTGTTGTATGCATTAGCTGGCATGGTCACCGTGAATGTATTTGAGCAGCTCTTGTCTGATCCAAAGTCAATCACAGCAATCGAAGCATTGCTAGCCGTGCGATCATAGATCAAAGCACAGCGTGCCGTAAATGCAGCAGGGTTCCATACAACGTTATTCCAGTTGATATAGGCTACGCCACTGTTAGCATTAAAGTTAATGCTGATCCCAGTCATCAGTTTCCCGCCAGCCGTATAGCCAGTTCCAACAACTTCATTGACTGAGCTGTAAGCAGTCGTTGCCAGATTCAAGGTGGCATTGCTCGTATACAGCGCCATGTAGATGGAATCTGAAGACAAGTTAAAAACACCACCCGTATACAGCTGGTACTTAAAACTTGTGGTTTGACCTTGGACTATGCTCATGGTACGGGTTGAATCCTAGTTTGACCAGAACGATAAGCATCCTGGCGGTCCATACCATCGCCCAGCCGCTTAGCAATTGCCAATGCTTCTTTGTACTTGTTATCGTAAAAAGCGATCAAATCTTTATCGCCTTTTTGATAAGTGTAGGCTTCAACTAAAGTCCCGTACAAAAGCACAGAATCAAAGTTGTTACCCAGCCAAGACTGACCGACTGCGTTTGTAATCGTTGACACTGGCACTGTAAAACCAACACCAGAATTACCCAAGTATGTATTGGCAACCGTCAAGGAATCACCAGCCACATAGCCAGTTCCGCCTGAAGTAATTGTTGCTGAAGTAACGACACCAGCCGTTACTACGATGTTTGCATAGGCACTTGTACCCGTTCCGCCAGACAAGGGAACGTTGTAGTAAGTGCCGCTCACATACCCAGAGCCGCCATTGGTAATCGCTCCAAGAGCCGTGATAGGCGCTTGAATAATGGAGTCTGGATAAAAGAAATAGTGCAGCTCTGCGTTGTAGTTCTGATCCGGCGTAGGACCGACCATGAACGCCAGATACAAAGGAGCCGAGCTCTGCGGACCAAACAAAGCATAGTGCCTTGGCAAATTTTGATAACTTGAAGTTGGATAGCACTCACGAATAAAGTTCACGTCTTTATTCAAAAGATACAAGTAATCCGTCTGGAAAACTACCAGACCAGATACCGCCCCAATGTTGTACTGAGACAAAGTTATCGTTGTTCCAGAAACACTCAAAACCTTGCACTGGTTGCCGATATTCGTACCGGAGACAGACTGACCAGCAAAGATGCCCGTGTTAGAAGCAACAGTGATTGTGTTTGTGCTTACAGTTCCTGTGGCTGTGGTACTTACACTTGAGTAAACCGCCAATGAATAAGGAGCAAGAAAATCATTGGGGCAAGCCAAGTAGGAATTACCAGCAGTCAATACGCCAGTCACGTTCTTACGCAATGACGGAAACTGAACAGAGTTAAATACCCTCTGCTCAGCTTGCGTGATAAACGTATTGATGTTAACCGTCTGGAACGTGTATTCCAGATACGAGTTAACTTCAGTGACTAGCTGGCTGTAATTCATGCCATCGGACCCCGAGCATAAACACCNCGCTCAGCTGCNCCCGTGCCGCGAATGCGAGTCTTGCCTTCAGGCACTACNNCATTGCCGGTGTTTGAATCTTTGTCTGGATCAATACCCAGCGTATCACGCATGTGCAAAGGAGCCCCATCCATGCGATGAGGCTTTGCATACTTGGCTGCGGGTTCGTTATGAACAACACGGGGTTTAACGATAGCCGGACTATTCTTTTTAGTCGGCTTGACAATTTTAGCTGTAGCCATATTAGCCTCCACGCTGATAGCCAGCCCGAGCCAAATTGCGGCCAACAGACTTCATGCTATCTTGGTTAACACCAGCAATACCGCCCTTAGCGTAGTGCTTGATCTTGCCGCCTTTTTTGAGCTTGCTCAGATCGGTTTTCTTGTGCTCATGCAGCTGCTTGTCGTGCATACCAAAAGCCTTTTTAATCAGCTTTTTGTCTTCTTTGATGTCATCGTGTTTAGCCATCATTAGCTCCTTTAGGATGTGGAAATTGTAACTTGACCCACAGAAGTTGTGGAGATTAAATTGTTTGGCGTTAACACGGAATCAAACTGTGAAGCTCCGCCAATCGGGTTCCATCCCCACTGAATATCCCTTGAGCCACCAGAAGGCAAACCAAGCGCATTCAATCCAGAAGTTACATAAGTAATGTCAGGTCTTGGCTGACGCACCGCTTGAGGATCATCAACCGGATACATGCCCAATTGCAACTGCGGCTGATCTGGGTCCCAGCATTCTGGGCAAACTTTCAGCTGATAGAGCTTGGTCTTAATGACCTCCATCTTCAGCTGCTTGAGCTTATACCGCTGACCGCATCTATCGCACTCAGCAATTGAATACTTGCCTGATGCAAATCTGTTGCCCATTTAGACCCCGCCACTACCCAAGAATTGCTGGCGCGGAACAAATCTAATAGCTGCTTTTTCCCTGTCCTCACCAGCAGCCAAATCAAACTGTTCGTCGTAAGCCGCCTTGAGCATCTGAACCCGAGGCATTAACTCCGGCACTTTCATGGAAATTTGGTACGCCAAACCTGCAGCCACTGCTGGCAAGAAACGGAAGTTCATGTCTTGTACATTCGGGCCTTGCCCTGCATCCTGCACACGACGTAAGCGCCAATACGCAAACGTATATGTAGTGGATGAATCTGGTGTGGGCCATACAGTGATTGCCGGTAGTTTAGGAACATAGACCGCAGCGCCAAGCGAGTATGCCGATGCGGTTGTGTTTGCCTGCCCCCTAAAGCAGTTCTGTAAGGTATTACCAGAGATGTACGAGTAATAAATGATCTCACCGCTTGTAGAGCCAAGCTGGATATAGCCGTTAGCAGCCAATCCAACTGTGCTTGAAAGCGTGATAACCGTATCCGTAGGGGCTACCGCAGCAGCCGCCTGAATTGTTGTCGTAGATGTCTCGCCAGACATCCGTTGCACCCAAACCTGAATAGGGCGAGCCTGAGTCAGCTTGTTTGGAATCGTCGCATAGGTAGAAACACTAATACGAGTAATCGTCAAGTCAGACTGATTGGAAGTGCTATTTGCGTTTGTGCGAATGACGTGATCTAACAGGTCAATCGTATCGGTTGGCAAAGGGTATGTGTTCAATCCTGGCGTCAAGGTAATCACACCCTGATCAATTGTCCACATGTTGATACCACGGTTTTGCCACTCGATGGTCATCAAATTCATTGACCTGCGTGCTGTACGCAAGTCATATCCGCTACGCATTTCACGACCAGCTCTCTCCCATGCCTCCTCTGCTATTTCAGCAAAGTCAAGGTCAAAGTTGGTCGTTCCAGTAGTCGTACCGGAGTTGATAGACATGATTAAGCCTCGGCTGCTGGAGTCTCAGGTGTAGCGGCAACTTCTGCAGCAGGCTCATCGTCTTCTACGATAGGCAAGTCCAACTGCCCCGCCAAATCAGCGATGACGACGATCAAGGCAGGGTCTGGCATCCCATAAGCATTAATCTGATGCTGAGCACGATGATTCAGTTCATCATAAATAAACTGTGCGTCTTCTTTGCTAATCTGGATCATTTCTTTTTCCTTGCGGTTTTAGCCGAGTTAATAAAGTCCTGTTTAGTAGGAGCGCCCTTAGAGCCGACTTTTCTCATCTTCTCTTTGGAGCCGTGTGCAATACGCTCTTGCTT
>Ga0007864_1000083_pt1 | contig 9902 bp, 11 predicted proteins | sample CryBogCBH16Oct07_FD_54997 | JGI IMG/M metagenome (GOLD analysis project Ga0007864, IMG submission 54997) | Freshwater microbial communities from Crystal Bog, Wisconsin, USA - CBH16Oct07 | ecosystem: Environmental > Aquatic > Freshwater > Lake | place: Crystal Bog, Wisconsin, USA | collected...
CTGTTATCTTGAACATGACTTTAATGAATGGAGTTGGCAACTATAAATTAGGTGAAACCGTATATCAAGGTTATAATTTATCCACGGCAACAGCAAGCGGTGAAGTTGAATCTTGGACAAATGGCCGATTGACATTGACAAATGTTTCTGGTAATTTTATATCATCAAGACCAATAATAGGTTCAAGTACAAATGCAAATTATACATTTGAATCTTATCAATTTACACCTGTTGATTTAGCTAAAGTAATTGTTGTACCTAATCCAACAACTGCAAATGTTAATGACAGTTACACCTATACAACAATTATTTCTGAAAGTGCCAATGGTGCTAACGTTGTTATACCGTCAACAACATCATATATCATTGACTTAAATACAGAAAATAAATACATAGACTTATTGTAAAGAATAAAAATGCCAACTACCCTAAGATTTAGACGATATTCTAATACTTCACTATCAACTATAACAGGTGCTGATGGTGAATTAATCATTGATGAAACGAATAAAACGCTAACTGTACATGATGGTTCAACTGCTGGTGGTTCTCGTTTAGCAACCGAAGCATTTGCATTGTCACATGGTGGTTCAAATGTTGCTTCTATTTTACCAAGTTATACCGGTAATGTTGGTGCATCTAATATTTTACTAACAAATCATGCAGGATTACATACACAAAGTTCAACTGAATCAACTTTTACCGCAAATTTACAAAATGATGTAACAGGTTTTTATGTAGAAGATTCTGGATCGGCTGCAGTATATGCCGCAACAAATATTGTAATTGAAACAAATTCTGCGGGTTCTAATGGATCAAATAATTGGATATTTAATATAGACGGCAGTTTGCAATTTCCAGATTCAACACGACAACTTACTGGTTTTACGGGTTATGCAACAGATAACACAGCAAGAACTTTAGCACAGGCAGCTTACAATGCAGCTAATGCTGATTTAACTTTGCTTTCTAATGAATTGACTTCTAATGACCAGTTTATTGCCACAATCAACGCAAGTCAAAACACACTCATTAGTTCAGCATATTCAACAGCAAATGCTGCAGTTGCAAATACGGTTACATTATTTGGCATAGAAGCAACACAAAATACAAACATTACGAATGCTACCAACCTAGCTCAAGCTGCGTTCAATTATGCAAATTCAATTCCTATTATAGATTCAGTTGCTAGAACAACAGCCAATTCAGCACAAGCAAATACTATTGTTATTCAAGGTGTAGACGTTTCTCAAAACAGTAATATAGCATTACTACAAGGAGCAATGACATCGGCAAACGCAAATATTGCTGCGGCTCTCGCACAAGCAAATGCAGCTTTCGTACAAGCAAATATTGCTGCAACTATTATACCACAAAATCCACAGTCATCTAATTATGTTTTGGTAAGTTCAGACGCAGGTAAACACTTGTATTATACAAATGGTTCTGCTGTATCATTGTATATTCCATGGACAGCAAATACAACATTTGCGAACGGTACATCGATTATAATTGTTTCTCATACAAGTTCTAATGTCACAGTAACGCCAAACGTTGGTGTGACAATGTATCTTGCTGGAAATACAACAAGTGCTTCACGAAATGTAACAACATATGGTATGGCAACATTACTTATGACTGCCGCAAACACATGGTATATTAACGGCACAGGAGTATACTAATATGTTGGCGATGATGTTTATGAATAATAATGTGACTTGGAGTTCAAACACACCATATGGTGGTATGGTCCAAACCGGTTTGTATTACAACCTTGATATGCAAAACTATGTATCAGGAAATACTTGGACAGATACAAGTGGTTATAACAGAAACTTTACTTTTTATAGTGGCAATGGAACGTCTACACCTTGGGTTAATTCATCTAATGTAATTAATTTAGGAACTAGTACAGCATATTTCCATGCCAACAATGCCAATTGGGCCAAAGCACCTAGTGCATTTATGAATCCAAGTTTAAGTTATAGTAAAGGTGCAGTGATTCGTGGTAACGGTGCAAACTCAGCACCAATGGGTTCTGGTTATTTACAATGTTCTGCTGAGGCTAGAGATACTACTTGGTTCAATAATGGCACACAAATATTTGCCGCAGGCAACCACTATAATGGTGCAGCATATTCTGATGTAAACCAAACAGTAGGTGCAGAAGCAAATAATACTTGGTACTATGTAAGTACATCATACAGTCCAACAACCGGATGGACACTATATGTAAACGGAAACCTTGTTGGTAATAGTGCGACAGTATTACCAGGACCAACAGCAACTACACCTGTTGTCGGTGCAACACAAACGATACCTGGTTTCAATGGTGATATTGCAGCGGCACATGCTTACAATAGAGTATTAACATCTTCAGAACATTTACAAAACGCTAACTATTGGCTGTCAAGATATAACGGATCAACACCTACATAATATTATGAATGACATTAATAAAAATTTATCAGAACTATTTGATGTGACTCCAATACCGGAAGAAAAAAAAGAAAAACTTCCTACTATTGTCACTCACTACAACACGCCTGACGTTGAACAAGACTTGACTGATGCATACCAACAGTCTAAAGAAAACATTCAAGAGATTATTGATTCAGGCAAAGATGCAATGGAAGAAATACTCCAGATTGCAAAAGCAGGTCAACATCCAAGAGCCTTTGAGGTTTATGCCACATTACTAAAGAATATGACAGAAGCCAATGATAGACTTCTGAAGATTCAAAAAGAAATGCGTGACATGAATAAGAAAAAAGAAGGCAATACCAACATCGATAAAGCTATATTTGTAGGTTCTACATCTGAATTGAGTAAATTTTTAAAGAATAAAGAATGATAAAAGATAGTTACCGTGACAACCCGTTATTGAAACGAGCGGGTGTACAAGTACAATACACACAAGAACAAGTGATGAGTACATTAAGTGTGCAAATGATCCTATCTATTTTGCAAAACATTATATCAAGATTGTAAACGTAGACCAAGGTTTGATGAACTTTGAGATGTGGCCATTTCAAGAAGAAATGTTAAACCTTTTCAAAGACAATCGTTTTGTTATAACCAAATGTCCTCGTCAGGTGGGTAAAACTACTACCACAGTTGCATACCTTTTACATGCAACACTATTCACAGACTCACAAAACGTAGCCATTCTGGCCAACAAAGGTTCTTTAGCACGTGACATTCTGGCCAAATACCAACTGGCATATGAAAATTTGCCACAATGGTTGCAACAAGGTGTGATTACGTGGAACAAAGGTAATGTGGAACTAGAGAATGGTTCTAAACTAATTGCAGCTTCTACGTCATCATCAGCAGTTCGTGGTGGTGCATTCAACATCGTATTCTTGGATGAGTTTGCTTTCGTACCTGCAAATATTGCACACGAGTTCTTTAACTCAGTTTATCCTGTTATTTCATCTGGTAAAACCACAAAGATTATTATCGTTTCGACTCCAAACGGAATGAATTTGTTCTATAAATTGTGGTCGGATGCGGTTAACAAAAAATCCAACTATGTTCCATTTGAAATTCACTGGTCGATGGTACCCGGTCGAGATGAAGCATGGAAAGAAGAAACTGTAAGAAACACAAGTGAGAGACAATTCCAACAAGAGTTTGAAACTTTATTCTTAGGTTCGTCTAATACTTTGATTTCTGGTATCAAATTACAGAATTTAACTTACAAAGAACCAATTACAAATCACGACCTACTTAAAATCTACGAGATGCCAATCAAAGAAGATGGTGAATCTAATCTCAAAGACCATATGTATTTTATTGCAGTTGACGTTTCAGAAGGTAAAAATCTGGACTCATCTACATTTTCGGTCATTGATGTGTCAACAACACCTTACAGACAGGTTGCAGCATACAAAAGTTCATCTATCTCACCAATTTTATTCCCATCAGTCATCTATAATGCAGCCAGAATGTACAATGATGCCTATATTTTGGTAGAAATTAACAATAATCCACAGGTTGCAGACACATTGCACCATGAATTGGAGTATGAAAACCTATTGAAAGTATATACAGGCAATAAAAACCACAACAATTGTCTGCTGGTTTCCAACGTGGCACTCAGATGGGTCTTAAAATGTCACCTGCGGTCAAACGTATTGGATGTTCCAACTTAAAGACCATCATTGAATCCGACAAACTCCAGATTGTAGACTTTGATACATACTCAGAATTGACCACTTTTGTGGCAAATAAAAATTCATTTTCAGCGGAAGAAGGTGCAAATGATGACATGGTGATGTCATTAGTTGTTTTTGCATGGGCGGTTACACAAAAATATTTCAAAGAAATTGTTAACCATGACCTAAGAAAACAGTTGCAGCTTCAAAATATGAACCAACATGACGAAGAAAACTTGCCGTCACCTATCATTGATGATGGTTTTGAGCATCCATTTGAGGTAATGGATGGTGATTTATGGGAAAAAGCAGACTCCAGTGAGACTTATTCTAACTATATAAGAAGTCTACACAGGTAATGTAAAAAGCGTCTTACATAAATATCTCTATGGTATTCACTGCCAAGAAACATATAATAATTCAAGGAGAATAAAATGGCATTTCAAATCTCTCCAGGCGTAAACACTTCTGAAGTAGACTTAACAACAGTCGTACCTTCAGTTCTTACTACTGCTGGTGCTTTTGCTGGATATTTTAACTGGGGTCCAGTAAGTCAAGTTACATTAGTCGATAGCGAAATAACTTTGGTTAATCGTTTTGGCCAACCCGATTCAAACTCAGCAGTATCATTCTTTAGTGCTGCAAACTTCTTAGCCTACGGTAACAATTTAAGAGTTGTTCGAGCTGTTGGTACTGGAAGTTTAAATGCAACTTCAAACAACCAAACAACAATTCAAATTGCAAACGAATCTGTATTCCAAGCAACTAAGTTGTATATTAACAATTCTAACTACTATGGTCCTTTTGTGGCCAGATATCCTGGTGCTCTAGGAAACTCACTAACAGTATCTGTTTGTGATAATTCAACAGCATTCTCAACATGGACTTACAAAAACTATTTCACCGCAGCACCAAGCACATCTAGTTATGCAGCAAGTGTAGGTGGTTCTAATGATGAATTGCACGTAATCGTTATCGATTCAGGTGGTTTGATTAGTGGTGTTCAAGGAACAGTTCTAGAAATTTATCCATTCCTATCAAAAGCTTATGACGCTGAAATTAACGGTGCATCTAATTTCTACAAACAAGTAATTTATACCAACTCAAAATATGTTTATGCAGTTGATCCTTCAGAATATGCAGCGACACACTCTACATGGGGTTTAAATGCAGCTGGCGTGTCTTTTGCTCAATTGACACAAGCTGATACATACAACTTGTCTGGTGGAACAGATGCTGTACCACAAGATTCCGATAAACAAAGTGCTTATGATTTGTTTGCAAATAAAGAAACATTGGATATTTCACTAGTTATTACTGGTGATGCTAGCGTTGCTTTGCAACAACACATCATTGATTCTATTGTTAATTCACGTGCTGATTGTGTTGGATTCATTTCTCCACCATCAACTGCTGTGGTAAATCAAGCAGGAAGTGAAACTAGTAACATTCAAACATGGTTAGCTAACTTGTCTCGTTCTTCAACTTATGTTGTTGCTGACTCAGGTTGGAAGTATCAGTTTGACAAATACAACAATGTATACCGTTGGATTCCATTGAATGCTGACATTGCTGGTCTATGTGTATATACAGACTCAGTAAGAGATCCATGGTTCTCTCCAGCAGGTTTCAATCGTGGAGCTATCAAGAATGCTATCAAGTTGGCTTGGAACCCAGCAAAAACATATCGTGACGTATTGTATGCAGCTGGTGTAAACTCAGTTGTATCTTTCCCTGGTCAAGGTACTGTGTTGTTTGGTGACAAAGTTCTGACATCAAAACCATCAGCATTTGATAGAATCAATGTACGTAGATTGTTCATCACAATGGAAAGAGCAATCGGTAAAGCAGCACAATATTCAATGTTTGAAATGAATGACGAGTTTACTCGTGCTCAATTTATTGCTCTGGTAACTCCATTCTTGAGAGATGTTCAAGGCCGCCGTGGTATCACAGACTATAAAGTAGTTTGCGATTCAACAAATAATACACAACAAGTTATTGATTCTAATCAATTTGTTGGTGATATTTACATTAAACCTGCACGCTCTATTAATTACATCCAGTTGAACTTTGTTGCCGTTGGAACTGGCGTTGACTTCACAACAATCGTTGGCGCAGCTTAATAAATAAGTAATAATAGGAGATTAAAATGGCATTTACCGTATCTGAATTTAGAGCACAAATGGTTGGGGACGGTGCCCGTCCCAATCTATTCTCNGTATCTCTAACTTTCCCAACAAACGTAGTTAATGCTGCAACTGCTAGNCAGAAGACAACATTCTTTGCTAAAGCTGCACAACTACCTGGTTCTACTGTAGGAACTATTACACTTCCATATTTTGGTCGTGAANTAAAGTTTCCAGGCAATAGAACATTTACAGATTGGACATTGACAATCATTAACGATGAAGACTTTGCTATTCGTAACAGTCTTGAAAATTGGATGAATCTAATTAACAGCCATGCAGGTAACGTTCGTGACGGTACTGCTGTTGCACCAACTACTTATTCAGTTGATGCTGTTGTTACTCAATATGGAAAATCAAATGAAATCATCAAGACTTATAAGATGGTTCAAATGTTTCCAGTTGATATTGCACCAATTGACCTAGATTGGGGTTCTAACGATTCTATTGAAGAATATTCGGCAACGTTTACCTTCCAATGGTGGGAATCACAAACAACGACCTAATATTTTATGTTATACAGAGGAGCTTCGGCTCCTCTTTTATGGTTTTTTGAACTGGAATTAAAGAAATATGTCACCATTTAATAAGTTTTCCCTATTTGGTTTTACCATCTCTCGTGAACAAAACGAGGAGGAATCCAAAGTACAACAATCGTTTAGTCCACCGACAAACGATGATGGTGCATTAACTATAACATCTGCTGCTTATTATGGCACTTACGTTGACCTAGACGGTACTGCAAAGAATGAGGTTGAACTCATCTCTCGTTATCGTGAAATGGCCATGCAACCCGAAATTGAATCTGCAATAGATGATATAATTAATGAAGCTATCTGTCAAGATGATGACGGTAAAATTATTCAAATTGTTTTAGACGACTTAAAGCAACCAGAAAAAATTAAAAATGCCATCAAAACTGAGTTCAATACCATTGTAAGGTTATTGAATTATAACAACATGGCACAAGATATCTTCCGTAGATATTATATCGATGGTAAAATGTACTATCACATTATTATCGATAGAGATAATCCACAAGAAGGTATCAAAGAATTACGTTACATCGATCCACGTAAATTGCGTAGAGTTCGTGAGGTTAAGAAGAAGAAGGATGAACGTACAGGCGTTGATATCATGAACGTTATCAACGACTACTACATCTATAACGATAAAGTCACCAATGGGTCATCCAGTAGTTTTGGACCAATTGGTGTACGTATCACTACTGACTCTATCATTTCTGTTGTTTCTGGTTTGATGGATTCACGTAGAGCAGTTGTTCTTTCATATTTGCATAAGGCGATTAAACCTTTGAATCAATTGCGTATGATTGAAGATGCAACAGTTATCTATCGTATCTCTCGTGCACCAGAACGTAGGATTTTCTACATTGACGTTGGTAACTTACCTAAACTAAAGGCTGAACAGTACCTACGTGACATCATGGTTAAGTACAAGAACAAGTTGGTTTATGATGCCAACACTGGTGAAGTCCGTGATGACCGTAAATTCTTGTCTATGATGGAAGACTTCTGGTTGCCACGTAGAGAAGGTGGCAAAGGCACAGAGATTACCACATTACCAGGTGGACAGAACCTAGGTGAGTTGGAAGACGTTAAGTATTTTGAAAGAAAACTATATAAATCTTTAAATGTACCTATCTCTCGTTTGGAACCTAATCAAGGTTTCTCTCTTGGCCGTGTATCTGAAGTTACTCGTGACGAATTGAAGTTCAGTAAATTCGTAGACAGACTTCGTAATAAGTTTGCTGATGTGTTTGACCAAGCTTTGAGAGCACAATGTGTACTTAAAGGTATTTGTACTGCTGAAGAATGGAATGAGTTTAAAGAACACATCTCTTACGACTTCATTAAAGATAATAACTTTACTGAATTAAAAGATGCTGAGTTGATGAGAGAACGTCTAACCTTGTTGGGTGACATTGATCCATATACTGGTCGTTACTTTTCACAAGCATGGATTCAACGTAATGTGTTGCGTTTAACTGATGACCAAATCAAAGAAATGCAAGAAGAAATTGATGAAGAAAAAGAAGCTGGTTTAGGTTTACCTGTGGGAGTTACTAATGATGTAGCACAACAAGCTATGTTATCTCAAGTTCCACAACAGCCAATGAATCCTGCAGACCAAACGGACGATGAATAATATAAATAGGTAAACCGATTTTTGGAGAATAAAATGACAACAAGACAAATTATTGATTATGCATTTGACGATAACGCTAAAGAGATGCGTGATGCACTTTACGCAGAAATTCACGATAGAGTTACCGCACAAATCCAAAACAAAAAAATAGAAATTGCTCAGAATCTTTTTCCTGAGGAAGAACCTCAAATAGAACAAGAGCCACAAGAAGAATTGGAATAATAAATGGCCAATAAGTATACATATCAGGTACTAAGAGATACCTCAACAGAAGCCATCATCAAGTTGACTGGTTTCTTTGATGGTAGCGGACAAGAATCTAACAACGCACGTATTGCAGCTAATAGTTTTGCTGGTGCTCTTGCAACAAATGGATACCTTGTTGCAAACAGTCAAGGCGGCGCTGCAAATACAGCACTAAGTCGTTACGACATACAATTAACAGGTTTAAAATATTATGTTAACTTTCCAACATCTTCTGTTGGTGCTGTAGAAATTTTTTGGAACGGTGGCGGTGCAACTGCGGCGGCTCAGTATGCCAACTCTGCAACTATTTTCCATCTAAACATGCAAGGTGAATTTGGTCTCGGTGAACAAATTCCATCTATTTTAAATAATTCTGGTAATACAGCATTAGGTGCAGCAAGTATTGGTAATGGCGATATTGGCGTGTATACATCTGGTGCAGTTGCAAATAGTTCATATACATTAATTGTAGCTTTACGTAAGAATAACCAAATGTATCAACGTGGTCAATTCAACGATCCAGCAGCATTCAACTACGGACCATACGGTGTAACACCATGAAATTAATCAAAGAAATATTTGAAACCGTTAATTATCTTGTAGAAGATAAAGACGGAAAAAGGAACTTACACATTGAAGGTCCATTTCTGGTTGCGGAAAAGAAAAACCGTAACGGTCGTTTGTATGAGTACAAGACTTTGAAAAATGAAGTTCACAGATATACAACCGAATACATTAATAAAAACAGAGCTTTTGGTGAGTTGGGTCATCCTGATTCACCAACTATCAATTTAGACCGTGTATCACACATGATTGTGGATTTACGTGAAGACGGTACACAATGGATTGGTAAAGCAAAAATTATGGAAACTCCTATGGGAAACATTGCTCGTCAATTGATTGAGGGTGGTGCTCAACTTGGAGTTTCTTCACGAGGCATGGGTTCGTTGGTTAACAAGAATGGTGTTAACATTGTACAACCTGATTTTTATCTAGCCACAGCGGCAGATATAGTAGCAGATCCTTCTGCACCTGGAGCTTTTGTTCAAGGTATTATGGAAGGAAAAGAATGGATGTTGGTTGAAGGTGTATGGACTGAAGTTGACCAAGAGCAAGCAATCGGACAAATCAAGAGAGC
>Ga0007864_1000088_pt1 | contig 9792 bp, 9 predicted proteins | sample CryBogCBH16Oct07_FD_54997 | JGI IMG/M metagenome (GOLD analysis project Ga0007864, IMG submission 54997) | Freshwater microbial communities from Crystal Bog, Wisconsin, USA - CBH16Oct07 | ecosystem: Environmental > Aquatic > Freshwater > Lake | place: Crystal Bog, Wisconsin, USA | collected...
CCCAGACGGAGGTAAACATAGTAAACTAAGTAAGAGCCAGAAGGCCTCAGCCCGTGCTAGAGCTAAAGCCGCTGGTCGTCCATATCCAAATGCAGTTGACAATATTGCAGCTGCTCGTAAGAAAAAAGGTAAGTAATATGTGCATGACCTGTGGATGCGGTAAGAAAAAGGGCGAAGCCGGATACGGCAAGGGCAAGGCTAAAACTATGTCTTCAAAGCAAAAGAAGCTAGCTTCAGCTGCAGCACCAAAAGACAAGATCACCGGAGCTGATTTCAAGGCTCTTAAGAAGAAAAAGGGTAAGTAATATGTGTAAGTCATGTGGTTGCGGTTGCTCTAAGCCAAATTGCAAGGGCGCCTGTAAGAAAGCCGATAAGAAGCAAGACGCCAAGGTAATGAAGGGCATGACCCCTAAGCAGAAGTCAGCTTTTGAGAAGGCAGATAAGAAGATGGATAAGAAGAAGCCATCTGCTAAGGCCGATATGAAGATGGACAAGGCATTGGCCAAGAAGGTAAAGAAGGATAAGTAAAAGTAATTAAGACTTAAGGGCGCCTACGGGCGCCCTTTCGTTTATCCTTATAGTAATCCCGTGCGGGATTAAAGCTTCACCTCTGCGATGTACTTTGCTGCTCCCCTAGGAGAATACTTATGGCTGACAAAGATAAGGTAGATAAGCCTTCGGACATTGAGTTCGCCAAGGCTATTACCGAACATATTCCAGAACCTAACTGGCATGTCGCAGATGTCGTAAGTGCAGCTTACATCGGATATAAGGTGATTCAGCGTGCTAATAAGCGCAAATAGTATTGACTCAATCTCTCGTAAAGCGGTAGATGAGCTTTTGCCTCCCCTTACAGATCAGCTACGTCTTTTGGCCTCAACTTCACAGTGGCCTAAGCACCTTGTAGATAGCATCAGCGTTGAGTGCGATAGAGACTTTAATCTATTTGTTCACTACCCAGAAGAGCTCACTACAGAGGTAGAAGATCTAGAGTACGGCAGCCCTGGGCAAATGCCTAACGCTGCTATCCGCCCATTTATCTCTCGCTCAGAGGGAGTTATTGCAAACGTCCTTGCTGAGAAGACAATCAATAACCTCTTTCCAGAGATGGGGATAATGTGACAACCACCTACCCATTTGTACTTGCTGAAGACTCAGCTCTTAAAGGGCACCTTAGCGGAATCACAGTATCTGATGATAAAAACGCTACCCGCCCAGTTAAAGTCTGGTACGGCTTCCCTGACGTTGAAGTCAGAGACCAAACATTTCCTTATATTACTATTGATTTGATTGACATCATGCCGGCTAATGAGCGCCAAACATACGGGTTTATTACAGACACAGATAACTTGGGTACGGTAACAGCTGATCCAAACTACGCCTATACAAATAAGATTCCAGTGGCTTATGACCTTGTTTATCAAGTAACTTCTTTTGCCCGCCATCCCCGCCATGATAGATCAATCATCTATCAGCTAATGACTAAGTTTCCATCAAAATACGGCTATCTAAAAGTAGCAAACCCATCTGGGTCTGACTACAGCATTAGATCTATGTTTGTTGATGGATTTGTAAAGAGAGATACTGTTGACGGTGAAACCGGAAACCGCCGTCTNTTAAGAAATGTGTACACGGTACGAGTGGTAAGTCAGATGACCCCAGATGCAGCTAACGCTGTGGCCATCAAGCTTGTATCTACTGTACAAATTAACAACACTACTTCGTATATCCCGTCTGGTCTAACACCTGTCCCACCATCTGTAACGAATTCTTAACTAACAAGGAGACACTCTAATGACAACCTACGCACGCCCCGGGGTATACGTCCAAGAGACGTTGAACCCAATCCAGCCAGTAGCTGGGGCATCTTCTAACACAGTTGCTGCTCTTATTGGTGCTGCTGACCGCGGTCCAACTACACCTACACTAGTAACTTCTTGGAGCCAATATGTAAACCTATTTGGTTCTTGGAATACTAACGCATCTAACGCGCTTCCACTTGGTGCCTATATGTACTTTGCTAATGGTGGAAATCAGGCTTATATCCTTCGTGTTCCAGGCGCTACCGCAGCCGCTGCTACACGTTCATTCAATGATACTGCCGGAACTCCTCAGCCAACACTTCGCCTAAACGCAAAGAACGTTGGTTCATGGGGTAACACACTAAATGTATCTATCACAGCCTCAACTGTTACAGGCTACTTCAATATTATTGTATACCTTGGTGGAAACACTGCTGGATACATTGTTGAACAGTGGACAGATGTAACAATGAATTCTGCAGATAGCCGTTATGCAGTTACTGTTATCAACAATAACTCAACATATTTGACAGCTACTGACCTTGCTTCAACTACAACTGCGCCAGCTAATAACCCAGCTCTTGTATCTAATCAGTCACTCAGCACTGGTTCAGATGGATCAGCTGTAACAGGTTCAACAATTGTTTCTTATGCGTTTGGTAGCCCAAGCCCATTTGACACTATTACCCAGTCTTTGGTTATCAATATCCCAGGATACACAGACGCTACAACTGTTAACGCGGCTATCTCATACGCAGCCTCAACTCGTACAGATGGTTTTGTTGTTATTGATGGCATCAATGACACAGCAGCTAATCAGTTGACTTTGGCAGCTACCTACACAGCGACTTCACAGGCAGCCGTTTATTACCCACAGGTAACAATTGCTGACCCAACAGTTTCTGTAGGAGCACCTTCAGGAGCAACTAAGACCCTTGGTGCTGGAGCAGCTGTTGCTGGTCTTTACGCGCTAACTGACGCAAGCCGCGGAGTGTTTAAGGCCCCAGCGGGTCTCCAATCACGCCTTGCTGCAGTTGTATCAGTANCAGCTCTAAGCAATGCTGATCTTGATTCTCTTAACTCAGCGGCCGCACCTGTTAACGCTATTCGCTACATCCCAGGATCTGGAATNGTAGTATTTGGCGCTCGCACTCTAAAGCCAGGATATGTAGACAAGTACGTACCAGTACGTCGTAGCCTTATCTACATTGAGAAGAGCTTGATTGACCTAACACGTTTTGCAATTTTTGAGCCAAATGACTCACGTCTATGGNCTCGACTAAACGCTGCTTGTTCTTCATTCTTGACATCATTCTGGGCACAAGGCGGTCTTTCTGGAACAACTCCAACTGCCGCATACTTTGTCAAGTGTGATAGCACAAATAACCCACAGTCATCTATTGACAACGGGTATGTAAATATTCAGGTTGGTGTTGCTTTGCAGCGCCCAGCTGAGTTTGTAGTTATTAATATTGGCCAATACAACGGTGGCACCACCGTAACAATCGCGTAAGGAGATAGACCATGGCTAATCTAAGCACGTTCAACTCAAGTATCGCCACTGATCCGCTACGCTCGTTCCGGTTCCGTGTCAACTTTACACCAGTATCAACCACAGGAANTGATTCTGTTTTTGATNCACGTATTGCTGATGCTAGCGGCACAGCTACTACGGGCACATCTACAACACCAACTGGATATTCATCTGGTTGGTCTGGTGGATTTACCAACATTAGCGGCCTACAGACTAACGTTCAAAGCATCCAATATCGTGAAGGTGGATACAACACCACTGTTCACCAGATGCCTGGACTAACAACTTTCACACCTGTTACATTTACTCGTGGAGTTATCTATGGAAATGACCAGGCAATTACATGGATGCGTGGCCTCTTCTCTGCTGCTGCAGGTACTGGTCTAAATGGCGTTGCTGCTACAGCTAAGGGCTTCCGTCTAAACATTGATATCAAGGTTACTCAGCATCCAACAACAGATGACAATGCTGGCAGTGAAGATGTTGCTCAGATGGTGTTTCGTTTGCACAATGCCTGGATCACCAACCTCAGCTACACAGATCTAGATGCTACAAACGGAGCAATCTTGTTTGAGTCAATGCAGCTTGTTCACGAAGGTCTTTCAGTAGGGTTCTTGACCCCTGGTGGAAATGTTTATACATCTTCATCAGCTGTAACCCCACTAGCTAATTACTAATACAAATTAAGGAGCACAATTCGTGTCAAAAGTAATAACCGATGCAGAACTCGTAAATAAATTTGCTCAACAGGCAATGGAGGAGCCAGCTCAAACTATTGAGACTAAGGCTCCTCCAGGACCTGAAGTAGAACTACCGGGCGGATTTATTGATGGAGGAACACTTGTAACAACCGTAGAAGTACGTGAGCTTAACGGTATGGATGAAGAGGCAATTGCTAAAGCATCCAATACTGGTAAAGCGCTTAACACCCTTCTACAACGCGGACTAGTAAAAATTGGTTCTAGACCGGCTACAACAGACGATCTAGACCTTCTACTATCAGGTGACAGAGACGCTATTTTAATTGGCATTCGAAGAATTACCTTTGGTAAAACTTTAGACACCACAGTCTTTTGTCCAAGCTGTAATGCAAAACAAGATGTATCTATTGATCTAAAAGATGACATTCCAATGAGTAAGTTGGAAGACCCAATTGCTGATCGAGCATGGCACATTAAAACTAAAAATGGAGTAGTAACGGTAGCTCTACCTACAGGAATTACTCAAAAGCGTTTGATGGAAAACTCTGATAAAACCTCTGCAGAGCTAAGTACTATCTTGCTATCAGGATGCGTTCAGTCCGTAAATGGAGAACCGTCTCTGGGAGCAAGCACAGTTCTTAATCTTGGCATTGCAGTTCGGGCTCAGATTGTTGATGAAATTATGGCTCGTACCCCAGGCCCACGCCTTGGGGAGGTGAGCAAGGTCTGTAAGGCATGTGGTGAGTCTATGTCACTCCCACTTAGTCTTGTAGATTTGTTTCGCTTATAACGAGCAAGATTATGAGAATTTGTTAGACCAGTATGAGGTGCTAACCCGCACCTTTACTGGTTGGACATTAGCAGATATAAGAGAATTATCTGCAAGAGAACGGCTTAACTGGATTGAAAGAGCACAGAGAGGTAGGAAGGTCTGATGGATATTAAATCATTCTTTGGTTTAAACGGCAGCTCGTTTACCAACATCAAAAACAGCCTTCTCGACCTTGCAAATGTCCTTGAAAACCAAATTATCCCTAAGCTTCAACGCGTAGAAAAAAGCGTCAACAACATTGCAAAGAGTGCGGCAAGCATTACTGGTGGAGTTGGATCCGGAAATAAAACTGCCGAAAGTGGCGCCCCAGCAGCTAAAGGAGCAGGCGGCGGTGACGGGGAAGCAAATACTGGTGACAATAGAGTAGCCGATAATGGCTCTTTTGCTACAAGAGCCGTTGGTGCCGGAATGTACGGCATGAATTTATTGCAAAATGCTATGCCCGGTGTTCCAACGGCTGTTCAGCAAGACCTTTTAACTAACCGTGCCGCTTTTTATGGGGTTGCTGGTTTTGGCGGCTCTTTACAGGGGCGCACTGACCAGATTAACGCGCTTCAACGCCAGCTTGCTTCTCAAGGCACAGCCCTTAATAACATGGATGCTATTAATGCAATCATGGCTGCACAAAACAGTGGTTTAGGTGGTGCAAGAAACTTTACAGGCCAGGGAGGTGTTCTTTCTGGAATTACCACGCTCTCTAACCTTATGCCGGGTCTTGGAGAGCAAGGAGCAGCCAATGTAGCAGCGACCTTTAACGCACCAACAACAGTAAACATGGCTCGTGCCATGGGCATTAATATCCGGCAAGCCAATGGTGATATTTTAGGTATTAGTCAAGTAATTGACCAACTATGGGCTTACTTTAATAAGCCTGGTATGCCTATGCTTACAGCAGACCAAATTAAAGAGTCTTATATGCCAGGCAGATATTTTTATGAAAGCCTAAGCTCATTATTAAACGGCGACCCGGTAGCAATGCAATCTGTTTACGTAGGATTTCTTGCTAAAGCGCAAACTGGAGGAAAGACTCCTATAGGAAACATCTCTAAATCTACTCTTCAAGGATTGGGCGCTTCTACAGCTACTATCAACGCTATAGGAAGAAATGTTGCTGCGCAAACAAACTTACTAACAAAGACAGCCTCAGCTACAGCCGGGGGATTTGCGGGCTCACAAGAGCTAGGAGCGCTTGCTAATAACGCAGCAGCTTCTTTAGGAGCTTTAGCTTCTGCGCTTGGTGCTACTAATGGCGCTTACACAGGAGTTTCAGCTTTAGGTGGGGGCACCGGAAGCAAAATTATTAATAGTGTCTTAGGGTTCTTAGGTTTAAGCGGTAAAGCCGAAGGCGGCCCTGTTGGAGGAGCCGTCCCTTACATTGTTGGTGAAAAAGGACCTGAGCTATTTGTACCTAAAACTGATGGAATGATTATACCTAACCATAAACTTGGGTTAAATAGAGCAGACGGTGTTGGCACAGTAAAATCTAGCGGCGGTAGCGCTATGGATGTCTACGCCTTCTTAACTAAAAATGGCTTAAGTTCTAGTGGAGCTACTGGCGTTATTGGCAATCTATATCAAGAGTCGGGGCTAAATCCTAACTCTGTAGGCGATAGTGGAACATCTTATGGACTTGCTCAATGGCATAATGGAAGACGCGATAGTCTTATGGCGTTTGCAAAGAGTAAGAACTTAAGTCCAAACAGCACAGCCGCTCAAGAGCAATACTTAATCTATGATTTAAAGAAAAATTATCCTTCTTTGCTAGATAGCTTGTCTAGTAAGGGCATCACTGAAGGTAATGCTGCAGCTTTGTTTATGCAACAGTACGAAAGGCCGGCTGATCAAAGCACTGCTGCGGCTCAAAAGCGCGCTAATCTGGGCATTGCTGCTGTAAAAGGTAACTTTGATCCAAAGGTAACTGTTTCTTCAGGACCGTCCGCGGCATCTACATCTACTAGTCTTAGCGCAATAACCGCTAAAGCAATGGCGGCTTCACAAGCCGCGCTTTCTAAATCGTATCAAATGCTTGGAGCATCAGATGCAACCCCAATAGCACCGACATCTAATAATATAAACTATAACTATGGAGGTATAACAATTACTATCTCTGGAGCTGGAAAAGACGCTAAGCAATTAGCTCAAGACCTTAAAAGTGAAATTGCTAAGAAGACAGCGAGTAAATAATGCCACCAACTAAATCATCTTTAACTACCAAAAAAGGTGCAATATCTCCTATACAAACTACGTTTAACACCACTGGTGGTAACCCTTTTGGTCATTTTTTTAGAACTCTTGTTTCAGATGTAGTTAACTTTGTTACAGCAACCCCTAAAAATATAAACGGAACAAAAGCTGTAGCTGTTGTAAGAGGTACTGGACAGGGCATTGTAAACGGAACTCAAACACAAAAAACCCCTGTTAATGTTAAAAAACATACAACAAATACGGACCCTAATAGTAAAAACACGGTAGTTCCGGCTAATAACACACCCACTAACATTAAATTTAATTTAGCTCCGCACAACTGGAGCCTACCAATCAACCAAAATTTAATGAATGTAAGCTCAACATATCAAGATCAGAGTATGCGTAGAGCTAGAATGTGGTGCTATGTTGGAGCTGACTCTTCTAGTTATACAGATTTAACAGGAATAGGTTCTTCTAGTCAAACCGGAGTAGTCACTGGAGGAACTGGAGCTGCTTCTACTTTAGACACACAATGGGGCTTTCAATTTTTATGGAACCCAACTCAAATCTCAACCTCTGTGCAACGAAATGCTAATTTAGTTCCACAAGCTATGGACGCGTTTATTGGTAGAGGAGTTCCTCTTTTTCCTGGAACAGAAGCTATATCTTTTGTGGCTGTTATTAATAGGGTAAATGATTTTGCGTGTTTTAAAGCATTTAAGTTAAATACTGGGCCGCTACCTGGAAATCTTGATGATATTACTTTGGACACCGCTGTTTATAATTATTATTCAAGGTCCGCTGGCGCTGTACAGTCGTTAAACCAACTTATAAATGAGTTAATGAACAGGGGTACCATGGCGGACATAGAATACATTTTTAAAATGGTTAATGGGGATGGGACTTTAGGAGCTGCTTGGAGAAATGCACTTGGAAGAAAAACAGCTGATATTAATTTCTTAGCACCAACACCGGTTGCAGTACAATTTGGTCCAAATGCTGACAGCCTTTCTTACGTAGGATGGATAGAAAGCATTTCGGTATCTCATCAAATGTTTACTGAAGACATGATTCCAATTCACTCTGAAGTAACTATTAATATGTCTGCCTACTCTCAGAGCTCGCTTAAGTAAGGAGCAACTACTATGACAATTTATACTGGATCTAGATATGAGTACTCTACCGTTGACTTTGTATCTAAAACCACTAATGGACCGGATAACCCTATTGTTTTTTACTCTACCCACAATATTAACCCGCTAAATTATTATGAACATTCATATGTTGCTGGTGAAAGACTGGACCAAATCTCAACTAAATACTACAAGACTCCGTTTCTATGGTGGTTAATAGCCGAGGTTAACCCTAAAGTAGACTTTACAAACATACCCGCAGGCACAGTACTTAGGATAGCTAATGTTTAATTACATTACTGTTTCTTTTCCTAATACCACTTTGCCCCCGGCACGCGTTTATGACTTAAGCTTAAAGCAAAATAGGTACCAACACGAAGTTGCAACCATCCAATTTCGTGACTGGGGCGTTGACTACGACAACGTAAGCTCCGGATCGCCAATATCCTTTACCATTAATAATGGATTAGAGTCCAAAGTTTTTATTGGCTACATAGATCACGTAACTACACAAAATGAACCTGGGTCCAACATAACTGAGGTAGTAGCTATAAGCGCCTCATACGTGTTTAAGAACGAGTCTCAAAAAGTGTATAAAGGGTTGTCAGCGGATGCAATTATTCAACAGATTGCAGCTAAGCACAGCTTCTCTTGTTACGCCATTCCGCACCCAAGAGTGTACCCACAAGTGTCTCAAGCTGGTCACACTGACTGGGAGTTTTGCGTTAGATTGGCAAAGCAGAGCGGTTACTCTCTAAGAACAGAGGGTACAGAGATCTACTTCCAACCTATGATGTACGACTACACGCAGCGCAGGTCACAGGCAAAGAAGTTCACAATGCGAAGCCAAGCTAACCCAAGCGGGTCTAACTTGTACTCTTTTTACCCAGTAATTGGCGAGAGTATTGACCACGATGGAGACAAAAAAGCTGCCATCTCTGTATCAGGCGTTGATCTAAACACGTCTTTACCTGTAGCCATAGTAAATCAGAAAAGAAATAAGAACACTAGGCTCAATAGCAAAGCAGAGTTCTTTGATAAATTCCATACTCATGTGGTTGCGCTTGACTCTCAAGTAGCTAATCATGAGGCTAAAGCTGCGGATGATAGAGCCGTATTTCCTTATAGAGCTGTGGCTGAGGTAATAGGTGACCCTTCTTTGCGACCAGATTTACCTGTGTACCTTGACGGACTCGGCAATAACTACTCAGGGTATTGGGTTATCTTAGGAACAGAGCACCTGATTGTAGAAGAATCTAGAAATGTGTTTAAATACACAACAATGCTTCATCTAGGCACAGACTCTCTTGGACCTGCGGTTAAATGGACAGATGGTGNTTTNATTAGTTCNCCTGATTACGCNCCNTCTAGAACAATTATTCCTGGGGTTCGCCAGACAAATAAACCACCTACTTCAGCTTTAAGAAGAACATCTATTGCGTACTCTCCGGCCGCTAATGGTCAGTTTAGTGCGGCAAAGAATAAACCACTTCCTTTGGTAAACAAACAACCTATTAAAGGACCAAAGTGGACGGCCTCTAAGCCGGCAGTGCAATCAGTTACTCAACCAAATACAAGCTCTGCTTCTTACACTAAACGTTTA
>Ga0007864_1000103_pt1 | contig 9374 bp, 10 predicted proteins | sample CryBogCBH16Oct07_FD_54997 | JGI IMG/M metagenome (GOLD analysis project Ga0007864, IMG submission 54997) | Freshwater microbial communities from Crystal Bog, Wisconsin, USA - CBH16Oct07 | ecosystem: Environmental > Aquatic > Freshwater > Lake | place: Crystal Bog, Wisconsin, USA | collected...
GGTCGGCTCAGCGGAATATCTCCGGATGCAGGCCCTATCACGAATCTTCCTCGATAACATCACCAATGTGCAGAGCTCCTGGGTCACTCAAGGACCCAAGATCGGCCAGGTAGCACTCCGTTACGGCGCCAATGATTTTGGCAGCGTCATGATGGAGGAGAATGTTGTCAGCAAGGCCGGCACCAGTTTCCGTCTCGAGTCCCAAGAAATCGAGACACTGATCCACGAGGCTGGATACACTCCTCGTCGCAGAAATAACTGGTACCAGCTGGTCGACTGATCAGCAGACCGTGAAGCTACCGTTCCTCTTTCTCCTGCTGTGTGCGGGATTGCTTGCCCAGGATCAGAATGTCACCAATGACAGCAATGGGGCGGGTGACGCCAAGGGCACGAATAGCACTAGTAGTGCAGTGCCGGTCAAGGACTCGCGCTTCATCGTGGAGGATGAGCATTTCGAAAGCGATGCCAGCAAGGTGACCGAACGGCTTGCCAAGGAGGGCAAGCTGGTTTCCTACACCGAACTTGCGAAAAGCGCTCCCAAGCACCACGAGGCCACCCCGATCTCTTCGACTGAGGATCATGCTCTTGCTCCCACAGAGTTGGCGGAGAGGCTACGCCACAGCACGGTCGCCATGGGATTGAGATATCAGGAGTCCAACTCTAAGAAGTGGCGATTCATGATCGGGGCCACTGCCTTTGCCGTGGCGCCTGAGACACTCTCCACATCACTCCATGTGATGACGATAGACCCCACGTTGATGCGCGAGGCGCAGGCCGTTGCTGTCACGGAGGATGGGAAAGTTCTCCCTGTGACGGAGATCGTCGCCTCCAGTGATCGAGCCGACACTTGCCTGATCAAGGTTCCCGGTCTCACGCTTCCCGCCTTGCCCCTTCGTGGCGGAGTACGCCCGGGGGAACCGATCTGGTGCATGAGTCATCCAGACGGGTTTGCCTACATGTTCACGGGGGGGCAGGTGGCCCGGATCAGTCGCGATCGTTACGATGAGAAGCACCAGCCCGCGCTCCATGTCGAGGTGACGGCTGAATACTGCCCCGGCTCCAGCGGAGGTGCCGTGACTGATGCTGCAGGCAATGTGGTAGCCCAGGTAGCAAGCATCAACAACTATGACGGCTTCACCTCGAAGGATGGCAAGTCCGTGAATGGGATCGTTTCAGCCAGGACATGCACCGCAGCTGAAGAACTCTTGGCGCTCACGAAGTCTGGGGAAAACGAGCCGGTACCAGTTCCAACGCCGGTTCCTAAACAGAAGCGCCACTCTCCAAAACCTAAAGCCTCTTCTACTGCCTCTCCAGCTGCTTCGCCGGAGGCAAAGGGCCGGTAGGGAAGGGTGCGATAGTAAACACCTGAAGCTCAGTCCTTTCCCGCAGGGTGGACGGGCCGCTTGAAATTCAGCATCAAGATGCGGCGTCCATCCGTTTCGGTCACGGTGACCACATAGTCGCCAAGCTTCACGCTTTCACCGCGCACGGGGAGATGTCCTAGCATTTGGGTCACATAGCCGCCGATGGTGCTCACTTCGGTCTCTTCGAACTTGAGGTCCGCTTCCTCCGCCAGATCATGCAAGGCCAGGGTTCCCTCTGCGTTGAATTCACCGTCGCGGATATTCGTGATCTCCTCTTCCTGCGTATCAAACTCGTCATGGATGGAGCCAACAAGTTCCTCAAGGACATTGTCCAGAGTGACGATGCCGACCGCACCGCCGTATTCATCCACGGCAATGGCCAAATGGGCATGCTTTCCGAGGAAGTAGTTCAGGAGCTTCTCGAGAGGCATCATTTCCGAGACATGATGGATGGGCCTCTGGATTCCCTTCAGGTCCTTTTTTTCGGAGTGAACCATACGGAGCAAGTCCTTGATGTGGACGAGGCCGACGGAGTCATCCAGCGCCACGTTGCAGAGCGGGAAGCGGGTGTGGCGTGATTCGATCGCTTTTTTTAGTTCTGCATCGAATGGCTCTTCAAGATCGAGCAGTACCACCTCACTCCGGGGAGTCATGATATCACGCACCACCCGGTGGCGGAGATCCAGTGCGTTGACGGCCAGTTGTTCGCCCAGAGGGGAGACCTCTTCCGCTTCGCGACTCTCCGTCAGGATGACACGCAGCTCCTCGTTGGTCAGTGCCCGTTCGGAATCCTCCGGCGGATCGACCTTGAAAACATGTCTGAGCAGCAAATTGGCCGAGCTGTTCAGGAAGCCGATGATCGGCCGGAACACGATGTAAAAGAGACTGAGCGGAGGGCTAAGCCAGAGAGCCAGCTCGACAGGCTTACGGATCGCCAGCGACTTGGGGGCAAGTTCTCCGAGCACGATGTGCAGGAAGGTGATCAGGGAGAATGCGAGGATGAAGGAGACTGTGGTGACCACGGCCGGAGCGTTGATGCCGGCAAGATGGAAGGCCGGTTCGATGAGATGCGCGAGGAAAGGCTCTCCCAACCAACCGAGGCCGAGACTTGCCAGCGTGATGCCGAGTTGGGTGGCGGAGATGTAGGCCTCGAGATGCTGGGTGATATGTTTGGTCACCTTGGCTCGTGCATCCCCCTGCTCGATCAGGGTGTCAAGCTGACTGCTGCGAATCTTGACGATGGCCAGCTCGGAGGCGACGAAAAATCCGTTGAGTAGAACCAGGACAAAAAGAACCAGCAGGCGCAGGAAAATCACCTCGCCGGATTCCCAATGGGAGGCGGGGAGCAGGGTGGCTGGCAGTTGGGCGGGATCCCCTGCCGCCACCGCCAGAATGGCAGCGACGAACGGCATGGGATATCTCAGTTACCGAGACGGCAGCAAGCGGTGCAGACGGGGAATGAAGTGGTGGAATCCAAGGAGTTCATTTTGGGTTCCATACTCTTCTTGATCAATTCAACGAGACCCTCCCGAAAGAGAGGGGAAAACTAGTTCTGCTTACCAGCTCGACTTGGTCACACCCGGAATCATTCCGTTGGTGGCCAATTCGCGGAAGGTGATACGCGAGAGCTTGAAACGACGCAGGAAAGCGCGGCGACGTCCCGAGATCTGGCAGCGGTTCACCAAGCGAACAGGGCTCGCGTTGCGTGGAAGCTGGCTGAGGCCGATGTAGTCTTTTTTTGCCTTAAGCTCGGCACGGAGTTCCGCCCACTTAGCGACGGTCTCGCGTTTGCGTTTATCTCTTTCCAGCCATGAAGTCTTTGCCATAGGGACGGGAGAGCTTATGGAAAATTCGTTGCTGTGCAAGATCTTTTTCAATCATTTTTCCCAAGGCCGCTTACTCTTCCTTTCGGATTGCTTCACCGGGGCCTTTCACGACATCGATAGATAATGAGCAAACCCTCCGCAAGAAAGGGGCCGACAGTGAATCGGCCGCGCCTGATCATTTCCGAGAGCGAATCGGGAGCCGACATGCTGCATGCCACGGGATTCAGGGCGCCGGATTCCTTTGTCTACCTCGAGAGCCGGGGGGGCACAGCGATCCTGCTCAGTGACCTCGAGTTTGATCGCGGGAGGCGCCAGGCGGCGGTGGACGAGGTGGTTTCGCTGAGTGAGCTTTCAGCAAGCTTGGAAAAGTCCCTCGGCCGCAAGCCATCACCCGTGGAGGTGGTCGCCCGCTTTCTGAAAGCGCGTGGGGGGAGTCGTCCTCTGGTACCGTCAGATTTTCCGCTCGGACTTGCCCGCGAGCTCGAGGAGTGCGATATCGTGGTGAGCCCGGTGGAGGGAATGTTCCGTCCCGAACGTCAGATCAAGACCGCTGAGGAGGTCTGTCTCATGACTCAGGCAACACGAATCACCGAGCAGGGGATGGAGAGGGCGTTCGAAGTTCTTCGAGCCGCCACGATCGGCCCCCGGAATATCCTCCGATGGGGAGGGGGCATTCTCACCTCTGAGCGTCTGAGGATCGAGATCGAGTCGGCGATGCTCAGGGCTGGTGGGATACCTGCGGGGAATTCGATCGTGGCCTGCGGAGAGCAGGCCTGCGACCCGCACGAGAGGGGCCATGGCCCGCTCAAGGCGCATCAGCTCATCATTCTCGACCTCTTCCCCCGGGCGGCCGCAAGTGGCTATTATGGGGATCTCACCCGCACCGTGGTCCGGGGCAAAGCCTCCGAGGCACAGACCCGTCTCTGGGAGGTCTGCCTGCTGGGGCAGAAGCTTGCCCTCGGTGCGCTCCGCTCGGGAGCGGATGGAGGGAAGATCCACCGTGAGGTGACGCAATTCTTCACTGATAACGGCTATCCTACCGAGCGAGTCGGCATGGCCAAGGATGGCTCGGGGGGGCGCTGGAGCGGATTCTTCCATGGAACCGGGCATGGCCTGGGTCTTGAACTCCACGAAGCGCCCCGCTTCGGCGCGGCTAAGCTCAAGACTGGACAGGTCTTCACCATCGAGCCCGGGCTCTACATCCCGGGACTCGGCGGGGTGCGCCATGAAGATGTCGCCCTCATCACAAAAACCGGTCACAAGCAGTTGAGTCGCTGCCCGAAGCCTTTTGAGCTCTAACTGCTAAAAATCTAAAGCTTTAACCTGCCATGAAACCTGTCGTCCTTACCATAGCCGGATCCGATTCCTCCTGCGGAGCTGGAGCCCAGGCTGATCTGAAGACCTTTTCCTCACTCGGATGCCATGGACTCACGGCGATTACCTGCATTGTCGCGGAGACACCGGGCAAGGTACGCTCGATCCAGTCGGTGAAGCCGGAGATTGTGCGCGACCAACTCGAGGTGCTGCTTGCCGCTTACCCCGTTGCTGCCATCAAGACCGGGATGCTTTTCTCCACCCCGATCATCCGTGCGGTGGCCGGAGTGCTGGCGTCGATCAAGAAGCTCCCCCCGCTGGTGATCGATCCGGTCATGGTGGCCTCAAGCGGGGATCCCCTGCTGAAAGCTGATGCCCTCACTGCCTACGAGAAGCATCTCTTTCCCTTGGCGACGCTCATCACTCCGAATCTGGATGAGCTCGGCATCCTGACCGGACTCCATCCCACATCGCTCAATGAAATGCGGACAGCAGGCAAGCGCCTGACAGCCGCCACTGGCTCCGCCATCTTGCTCAAGGGAGGTCATCTCAAGGGGAACACGGCCACAGACATTCTTCTGACTTCGGATTGGGAAGAGCAGGAATACAGTGCGTCCTTCGTCAAGGGAGTGGAGACCCATGGCACCGGCTGTACCTACTCCGCGGCGATTGCTGCTGGACTAGCGAAAGGGTTGCCTCTGCCGAAGGCGGTGGCTGGTGCTAAGAAGTTCATCACACGGGCGATCCGTGATTCCCTCCGCTGGGGTAAGGTTCAGGCTTTGGATCAGGTGCAGTAGCGCTTTATTCGATCACCGAGAGAGCTCCCGAGGCCTTGATTTGTTTGGCCTCCTCCTCAGTCATCCAGCGTTCTTTTGCGGCACGCCCCCAAGAATCAGAAATCGCGATTTCGCGGGTCTTTTCGTTGTAGCCGATGATAAGGCAGATGTGGCCCCATTCGGGCTCGGGCTTGAGTTGCGCGGTCTTTTTCAGCGAGGGTAGGAACCGGGTTGCCCAATCATCCCAGTTGGCCACGGCAACACGGTGCGCCATCCGTTCGTTGACCCTATTGTTGAACTCCGGAGTGCTGAAGTGGGTGAAAAGAATCGGTTTACCGGCATCGATGAGTGACTTGATCTCCTGAATGCTTCCCGAAAAGTTTTTCTGAGTGATGGTTCCGCCGGCATCCCGAATCATGGCATAGGTTGCTGCCTGGATGGCCTGAACACTTGTACCGCCTCCAGCGCCGGTCTGCCCAGCCATGGCAAGGATGTTCATGTCTTCGGAGAGCCCATAGTAGCGAAGCACTCTCTCAAATGTAGCGGGAACGCAGTAGCCTTTGCGCCCCTGATCGACCATGGGCAGATCCGTGATGATGACATCGCCGTTTTCCTTATGCTTCACCCGCTGGGAAAGCATCGCCTTGGCCGAGGCAAAGGCTTTGCGATCAGCATCCGCATCGTCAAACGAGGAGGTGGGAAGGATCCGCAGCGTGACATACTCGTTGGAAGGCGCAACCAGCAGGAAGGTGGTGCCGTTCCAATCCCAGCGTTGGCCCGCCTCAGCCGTCGAGGCAAAACGGNCAGTCCGGGCGGGTTTGGAATCGCCAAAGAGGTTTTTCAAGGCCGATTCCACAGCAGCCTTGTCATGCCGCATCGCATCCTGACACCCCTTGAGCATCGCGTCCGTGACATTCAACGGTTGATCCGATCTCTGGCGTGCGGCCTCTTGGGCCGAGCTATAGAAAGCCACGTCTCCTTTATTGGCAAAGAGCACGGAGACCTTGGCCACCTTGTTATTGAGTCCTTGCAGGAAGAGGCCAAGAGCTCGCGACCCGAGCACCGTGATCCCGGAATTATCCGTGTAGGGATACCATCGGTACCCAGTCTCATAGGAGGTGCTGGACTCACGCGGCCAATCGAGGCGTCCAGCCACCATGGCGTCATTCTCCTCCCAGAGGGACCGGCTATCGAAGAGAGGAATTCCAAGCGCCTTGTTCACCTCCTCGGCAGTCGGAGATTTGGTTCCGGAATTCAAGGGAGTGATCTTTGGGATCGTAGTGACTGATGCGGGAATTGCGGACGGTGAAGTGGTCGCGGGTGCTGATGCCCCGGACGCTGAAGGCTGAGCCGCTTGCGATGCGAGCGGAGAAGTTGCTAGGGGTGTAGGAGGTGTCGCAGGTTGAGGAGGAGCATCGAGTGAAACGCTCTCACTCGGCACAGCAAAGGGAGTCTCGGTCTGGGTACGCTTCACCACGAGTTCACCCATGGAGTTGGTCGTAACAATCATGACCCGTGTGCCGGAAGGAATCTTCGCAAAGCCGATCACGTGCCCATCCGCGATCAGATCCATCTTGGCTTCCTTGATCAATGTGCCCTGACTGGTCGCCCGGGCTGTCATGCTGGGAATTACGGCCAACGCCAGGAGAAGGACTTTCTTCACAAAGCAACGATTCATGATGGGGAACGGTCCACCCAATTGAATACCATGACTTGAGGAAGTCACGGAGGAATCACCTCTCACCTCTCGGGAGCAATTCGGAGGATGTGGCTAAGGAGGGAATCGAACCCCCGACACGAGGATTTTCAGTCCTCTGCTCTACCAACTGAGCTACTTAGCCATGAATTCCAAAACCCGTTTTTCATGCGGGAGAGTGAAAATCCCCTATTCGGCGCCGATGGGCAAGTCTCTTCTTCCGCGGAAATGCCAGGAAGTAATCTGCCCAAAGACAACTGCCAAAAAAAACGCCGCACCCTCACGGATGCGGCGGTTTGAAATTCTTCTAAAAGAGGCTTATTTTCCCTGCTTCTCTTCGATGTACTTCACGACATCGCCGACCTTCTGGAGCTTCTCGGCATCCTCGTCGGGAACCTCGACTCCGAATTCTTCCTCAAAAGCCATGACGAGCTCGACGGTGTCGAGGGAGTCGGCTCCGAGATCCTCGATGAAGGAGGCATTGATGGTGACTTGTTCAGCGGTCACGCCGAGTTGCTCGACGATGATGTCGCGGACTTTTTCTTCGATGGTTTTTTCAGACATGGTTGATGTGGTTATCGGATACTCGAGCACGAGTAAAGACCGGAGAGTGTCTTGGCAATAATTTTCTCCCTATCCAATCCGATGTCGATCTGTTCCGCTGTGGGAAGCATGGCTGATTTTTCACTCTTTGAACGCAGTGTCCGGCTCGATGCCTCGCCCGGTGAGGTCTATGCCTTCCACGAAGACCCGCGTAACATCACGAAGATCTCGCCCCCTTCCCTCAAGGTGGAGCGGGTGGAGTGCCTTGTCCCCGCATCTGCCGGGGACGAATTCCGCCTCTGCATCCGGCAGTTCGGCATCCCCTTGGAGTGGATCGGATTCTGGGAAGAGGCGGTGCCGAATGAGAGGCTTGTGGATGGGGCGCGGAAGAGCCCCTTCCGGCATTGGCGCCATCATCATCTTTTTGCAACTGATGCCGAAGGGACGATAATGACCGATCGGGTCGAGTATGCGCTTCCCTTCGGAGTGATCGGTCTNCTGCTCGATCTGACGGTGATGCGGTTGGTCTTCACCGCGATGTTCATCGCGCGCCACCGGGCAACACGCAGGTTTTTCGCCAAAAAGGCTTAAAACATGCTCAGGGCTCCGGCGTGACCGTGGCGGTCGCCACAAATCCCTGCTGGTTGGCCAAGGAGACCTCGATGGTGTAGGTCTGCCCCGCCTTCATTCCAGTGGTCGAGATCTTTTCCGTATAGCTGATGAACTCCTCGGGATTCACGGCGACGAATCCCTCGGTGTGCTCGAAAGCTCTGTCCTGTGACCACCGGTTGATAACACTGCCAGAGGAGTCTTTGGTCAGGATCTCAAGCCGCTGGTTATCGGGATAGAGGAGTTCCAGCTCATGCTTGCGTGCATTGGAAAGTTTGAGGGTGACATCGATCTCGCTGGTCTGGGCCAATGAGAATGAGGACGGGGAGAGGGTCAGCTTCATCGGGGCGGCCTCGCGTTTGCCGGCCCTCCCAGATCCGAACATGCCATGGAAGAATTTCTTGATCTGCTGTTGGACCGGAGGACGGGGGGGCTTCGGGACATACATGCCGAAGCCGGCGCGGCCCGCGTCAGCCATGGCGGCCTTTGCCTCCTGGCGCTCCGTGAAGAAGGGGCTGTCGGCATCGGGCCCCTTCAGCGAGATATCCTTGATCTCGGTCTTGCTGACGGATTCGTCGCTGGGCGCTTTCGAGGCAGAGGAGGAAGGATTTGAGAGAGGCTGGGATGGAGTAAGAGCAGGCACAGAAGCATCCGCATTCGTGGGGAGTGGCGGAGGGATCAGTGAGTTGGGATCATTAAGAGATGATTGAGCCGTAGGAGCCGTAGGAGTTGCAGGTGCAGCGGAGGGATTCGTCAGAAAGGCTGCATCATCGCCAGCATTAGGGTTCGTGGCATTAGTACTCTGCGCCGAAACATGGCCTACGACGAATCCCAGCATCAGGATTGCAACGAGAAAACGGACTGGGGCATACGGTGGCATCCCATGAGGCGTAACCCGACAGGGCCATCGGTTGCAAATGTTATCCCAGCGGCATAGGATCCTGATCCATGAAACGGATCCTTCTGCTGCTCGGAGTCATTTGCCTACTGCTGGCTGCCGGGACCCCTGCGCGGGCCGGCTCCTCCAACAAGAAAAAGGATCTCTTCACGATCCGTATCCATGGGGAGGCGAGTCCTGAGGATGGCGAGAAATTCTCCGTTCCTGTCATTCTGCTCAACGGCAAAAAGACCACGCTTTCGATCATGCCGCTGCTGAATGAGCATGACATCAAGTCGGTCTACCCCTTCAAGGCCCCCGATGGTACAGGCGGCGCCTACCTCCGTCTGGATGGTCACGGATCGAACC
>Ga0007864_1000105_pt1 | contig 9354 bp, 8 predicted proteins | sample CryBogCBH16Oct07_FD_54997 | JGI IMG/M metagenome (GOLD analysis project Ga0007864, IMG submission 54997) | Freshwater microbial communities from Crystal Bog, Wisconsin, USA - CBH16Oct07 | ecosystem: Environmental > Aquatic > Freshwater > Lake | place: Crystal Bog, Wisconsin, USA | collected...
GCAGCTGATCGGCTTTCGCGAGCCCGGAGAGCCGGACCATCGTCAGCCCGATGTGCTGGCCCCTGATCACGGAGGTTTCGACGAACACGCGGTTTCCAAGATGGCAAAGCTGGGTGCACTCCTCGGCGCCGAAGAGACCCTTGGTGCGACGAAGCTCTTTCCCGACACGGATCTGGTTGCAAAGGAGCAGGCCCGTCTGGTCTCGTTGGGCTGGGATCCGAAAAGGGCCACCGTGGCTCTTCACATCAGCTCGCGTAAGCCAGACCAGCGGTGGCCGGAGGAATCGTTCGTCGAACTTGCCAAGACCTTGATCTCCTCCTGCGACATCCAGCTCCTGCTATTCTGGTCACCCGGGGCAGAGAGTGACCCCATGCATCCCGGTGACGATAGAAAAGCCCAACGCATTCTGGATCGACTGCACGGCCTGCCGGCCTACCCCTGCCCCACTCTAGAAATCAACCAACTGATAGCCTCTCTTTCCCTTGCCGATCAAATGATCTGCAGCGACGGCGGAGCGATGCATGTCGCGGCAGCTTTGAAAAAACCGATCGTCTGCTTCTTCGGCACCAGCTTCGTACCCGAATGGCATCCCTGGGAAGTACCCTACATCGCTCTCCAGAAGCCTTCTCGGCAAGTCGCCGATATCACGGTTGAGGAAACCGTCTCCGCTTTTGCCGAACTGCAGAGAACCATGGGATCCGGACTTGGATTGGAGCTATTAGCCTCCTAGTTCCGTGCGCGTCGCCTGGCCTCTCGGCTGTTGGCGTGACCTCCCTGACTCCACCAAGCAGTTGCGGGGGCGGGTGTCTTTTCCAAGGCCTTAGTGTTAGATTTGGAATTGGACTTCGACGGATGTTTCTTTCCGGGCAATCGTTTGGCAGCTTTCCCGGCTTCGATCTTCCGATACATCTCCAGGCGGCAGTTGAACCCCCCGAGATCGACCGTCTTCTGGTATTCCCTCTGCAACGTTGGATCCGTGGGTTCGGTGCGCAGAGGATTCACAAAGACAAGGCGTCCTCCGACGCGCAGAGCGCGGGATGCGGCGGCATAGAGATCGGCAAAAAGCCCCTGCATATCTTTGATACGGACTCGTCGGCCGAGCGGGGGATTCGTGATGATGAGGGAGATGCTCCCTGGAGCGATGGGTGCATCCCTAAAATCACACTCCGTGAAGGAGCTTGTTGTCGTCGAACTCATTCCCTCGATTTTTGCTCCGTCGAAATTAGCCCGGGCAACCTCGATTGCCCTGGGATCCAGATCCGTACCATGGACAGCCGAGACCCCTCCCAGGAGTCCCCGCTCGATGAGTTCCAGTCCTGACCCACAGAAGGGATCCCACACCACTTCGTCATGGCTAAATCCTGCCAGCCGCGCCATGCAAGCAGCCAGTGGCGGGTGCGATGCGGCAGCAATGTCCTCCTGGCGGTAGCCTAGCCTCGGGTCGGGATAGAGCCGTGGGCGAAGTTCGACGACGGATTCCCCTCGGCTAGCTGGCAGGACATCGATCGACCAAGGAGCCTGACGGGCATCATTCAAAATCTCCGGGCAGAGTGCGTAGGCGCGATCGATCACCTGACGAATAGCGCCGCGCTGATGGCCGCGTCCTGCAAGTTCCATCCGGTATCGGGGAGTGCCCTCGGTACCGTGGATCATGAGATCACGGGCGCGCACGGAGGCGATACATCGGGCAAGGGGTTCGACCCACTTTGGCCCCTCCTCTCCGCTCACCGTTCCGAGCGGAAATGCCACAGTCGCAAAGCTGCGGATTCGGTAGAGCGTTGCTAACTTGAACTCCTTGAGCGGTTTCAGCGTCACGCAGCCAGGCTTGGCTGATTCGATCAGCCATTCCATCGGGGAGAGTTTTTCCTCAGCCTCCGCGCGGACGAATTCCTCGAGTCCACGACGGCACCGCAGGAGCACCCGCATTTCTGAGTCCCCGCGGCGGAGGGGAAGCCATGCGTCCAGAAGGACGCCCTCGGCATCCTCGTTGCGCGAGACACCCGCCTTCACCTTCTGCACCGTGATAGCCGGCAGGGCGATTCCCTCTTCGATCATCTCGAGCGTTGCCTCGCCGCCAACCTTCTCCAAGGCACGGCCGAGATGGCGCATCTCGCGGCCCTCTTTCTGCACACCCACATTCTTGAGAAGGGAAAGCATCTCCCGTTCCCCTTCGTCCCCGGCACCGATCTTCGGGAGTGCGGTGAGGGCGTAGCGGCGGATCTTCTCCTGCGGATCCTTAAGCAAGGTAATCAGCCATCTGCGCACAGCGGTCTTTTCCTCCTCGGTGCCAAATCGGGAAAAGATCATCCCGACCGCCCGGATCACGGCCACGCGCTCCAGACGCTCTCTGGGAGTTGCCGTGTTGAAGCGTGCTACTTCGGCTTTCCAGAGTTCCTCCTTGGGAAGATCGCGCAGTTGCTTGTAGAGATCTTGATCCGACTTCATCGCGGTATCATGCCTACTTAAGCAGCAGATCCGAGGTTTAATCGATTGGAGAGCATAGCCTTCCTTCATTTGTTTCCTTCAAGTTCTTTTGGACTCGGATCGGATCCCACCCTACAAAAGAGGCACACCTCATGAAGCGATTCCTTCCTCTTCTGGCCGTGCTGCTTGTGTCGGCCTGCACTTCCCACCTGCAGCAGAAAGAGAACTTCCTGCGCGAAGCCGGCTTCCTAGCAGTTAGGCCGACAACGCCTAAGCAAATCGCGAAAGTCCAGGCGCTCCATCCTGGAAAGATCACACAGATTACCCGCAAGGGACATACGCTGTACGTCTTCTCGGATCCCAGCAAGCATCTGCTCCTTCTTGGAGGTACGACCCAGTTTGAGCACTATCAGCAGATCCTGTACAAAAAGCAGGTCGATCCAGCGATCGAGAATCACGCCTTTGACAAGGCTCTTGAGTATGACGACTACGCCTGGGGCGGCATGATGGGCCCCTACTTCGGCATGCCGATGTTCTATTAAACCACCACCACTCCATGAAACGCCTCTTCCACCACCTCCCGCTCCCTGCCCTCCTGCTCCTTGCGCTAGTTATGCCGGCGTGCGCCTCACACCTGCAGAAGAAGGAGAGCTTCCTGACTCAAGCCGGCTTTCGTGCGGTCAAGCCGACAACCCCCGAGCAGATCGCCCACTTCCAATCTCTGCCTTCCGGCCACATCCGCCACGAAGAGCGGAATGGTAAAACCCTCTGTATGCTGGCCGACAGCTCCAAGAACCTCCTGCTGGTTGGCGGCGAGGCCGAGTACGCAAAATACCAGGAGATCCTCTACTCCAAGGAAGTGGAGCCGGGTAAGAAAGCGGACAAGATCACCAAGGGGATCGTTAACATCTGGGATCAGGGCTGGGGATCCGTCCTCGGCTCCATGGTCCCACAATAGCCGCACCACGCTTCTCACCTACATGAGCGTACCCCGCATCCTGGCCTTCGGAGGAAGTCTCCGTAAGGATTCCTACAATCAGAAACTCGCGGCTATCGCTGCCGAAGGGGCACGCGAAGCGGGTGCCGAGGTCACACTGATTGAGTTACGTGATTTTCCGATGCCACTCTTTGACCAGGATCTCGAAGCTGAAATCGGCAAGCCCGCGGAGGCCAAACGCCTCAAGGAACTCTTCCTCTCGCATCAGGGACTAATCATCGCCTCTCCGGAATATAACAGCGGCTACTCCGCCGTTCTGAAGAATGCCATCGACTGGGTCTCGCGCGGTGACAGCCCCGACGAGCCACCGATCTCCGCACTCGCTGGAAAGAGCGCCGTCATCATGGCGACCTCACCCGGTGGACTCGGTGGACTGCGCGGCTTGGTTCCNCTGCGGATACTCNTCGGCAATCTCGGCATCACCCTGCTCCCCGACCAGATCGCCATTCCTTCCGCCTATCATGCCTTCGGTCCCGATGGCCACCTCACGGATCCCAAGCAGGAGGCGGCAGTGAAAGCCCTTGGGGCGATGCTGGCTGAGCAGTTGAAGAAAGTGTTAGCGTGACCATGAGTCAGGCTTGGATCTACCTCCTGCTAGCGGGTCTCTTTGAAATCGGGTGGCCCGTCGGGCTAAAAATGGCTGAGACGCCCGGGAGGGTTGCCCTAGGAGTTCTGATGGCCATCACGTGCATCTCATTAAGCGGTTGGATGCTTTGGATGGCCCAGAAAAGCATCCCCATGGGGACAGCCTACGCCGTCTGGACCGGGATAGGCGCTTCGGGAGCTTTCATCTTGGGAATCCTGATCTACGGCGATCCTCCGGCTCTGTTGAGATTCCTCGCCGTGCTGTTGATCCTCTCGGGAGTTATCCTGCTTAAATTGGCCCATTAGCATTTCTCCAAAACGGACCTTCCCTCGACCGTCGTTCTCGATGGAACGACCTATGATATCTACACCTTCGAGAACGGCTCGAATGGCTATACGAAGTACCTCAAATGCCTCTTCTACGTCGTCTGTGATGTCGCCACGCTTGGCATCACCGAGGTCATCTTTACCCCAGTAGAGAGCGCCCTGCGCAAACGCGCCAAGGCCTACAGGGTCTCTTACGACTCAAACGGCGACGTCAATAGCGTCAAAGTGCTGAGGTGGTAAGGGGTCTGTCGGCGCAGCTCAAGAAACAGCTCGGTTGATTCCGGTCTGGACAGGAATCTGCAACCTCACGCATCTCCGCATGGGGCATGATTTCCAGGGTCGTTTATCGAAGGGAGACGTTGCTCAAGAGTCGGAAGAGAGGCTCATTAATGAAGAAGTTCGACTTCCCCCTCCTCTCTTTTCGGAGGATTCCTTCGGCAAGTGTCGCCCAACGTGTAAAGAAAAAAGCGTTTTCTATGTACGAACTCTACTTCATGCAAAGAAAAGCGTCTTTTCTATGCATATCCATGGCCCCCTCGACCAGATCGCCATTCCTTCCGCCTATCTGGCCTTCGGTCCCGATAGCCACCTCGTGGATCCCAAGCAGGAAGCAAAAGTCAAAGCCCTGGGCGCAGCGTTGGCGATGCAGTTAAAAAAGCAGCTCGGCTGATTCCGATCTGCTCATCGTGCTCTGCCGTGCGGGCTAGAATCGCCTGAGTGTCAGGGGCGCTTGAGGACGACAGCGCCGAGGATAAAATAAGTTAGCGACCAAAATTGATGTAGGCCCAGCATAACTGCATCCACTCGTTATCCTCGGCTCTCCAAATTAAATTCCGATGTACTTTGTCGAGTACAGATGTCCGAGCCGCTGAATGAGTGAGCCATAAGATAAGATTGATGGAATGTGGGAGCTGTACGCTTCATCCATCACGATATTCGATCCATCATTTTTGCAATCAATCATGGATACGCCCAGAGCATCAAACCCCCGATCATGCTCTCCACTGCGCCTTGGCAATTTTTGTATGGCTTCTAGCGTTCTGATCGCAGCCTGAGGCTGACTATGCTGATTGTAGATAGCTTTTCCCGCTCGAATCTTCTTTTTGTTTTTATCGCTGCTAACAAATCTTTCTGAGCAGTTTATCATTACATACCCAGCCGCGATAGCACCTTCAGTATCCCCATGTATTGTTTGATGCGACGAACTGAGTTCATCATGCAACCTAGGCAAAGCTTTAACGTGTTCCGTCATGCAGGCTTTGGCTTCTAGAGCAACCAGTACATTTGCAACAGAGGCCCGTTGCATTACGGGAAGTTCTCCCAAAACCTTTTTCTCTTCGGAAGAAAGCTCTACTCCGTTTTTAGTTCCATACTCATTAAACGTTGTAACAACGTTTTCCCTTCCAGTGCATAAAACTAAATCCAAGTTCTTTTTTCGGTCTTGTTTGAAATCTCTCAACTCATGATTAATACCAAAAGCTACCTTGCCTTTTAATACATGCTCTCTCAAAAGAGAGCATGTTTGAAGGACATCAAACATGATGGCCCAGCATGCGATTTTGCTATGACGATCGCTTCTGGAATTGTACTGCCAATAATTTCCATACGAATCTTTGATGCGCGAAGCTGCAATTGATCGCGCTATTATGTGTTCGCCAGCCAATGTGCTCATGCTGCTATAGCCATTGTTAGTTGGGTCTGCATATTTTTAGCGTGCAGCTCCAATGCGCTTAAAAACTCTGGTGGGTATTTTAATGAACTGGCTCGCAATCGGGATATAAATCCTACGGTTGCCTTATGTGAAAGAGGTTTTGGTGAGGAATCTAGAAATTCTATCAGCGGCTTTCTGATAAACTTCACCGGCCACATACTCATGTCTAAAGCTAGGGGTTTCATGCCCGGCCCTCCAAAAGCTGCGACTGGCCATTTTTTATTAAGTGCAAAATTTGTTGCTAGGGTTAAGGGCGCACTCTGCGGGTTTTTGATTTGATGCCCGATCCATTCTGCTGCTGGTACCGAAACCGCATTTCCGACAAGCTTCCATCTAAATCCTTGTTTAGATACTTGCAGTGCGGGCTCAGTCCAGCCTGCCGGGAAGCCCTGTAGTCTTTCCGCATCCAGTATCGAGGGCGTTACAATCTTGCCATTAGGCATCCATATAGCCGGTGGCGATGCTATTCCTATTGTGGATCCACCTTTTAGTGTCGGTATGGCATCAACAGCCCATCCCAAGCCTCGCAATCCCTCGGTCCAATAAAATCCACATCCCTTGCCCTTCCACTCTTTTGTCTCTTCGGGATCCTCATTCCCATGCATAAGCACGTCTATGGGGTTCAATATCTTTGATGCAAAAATAAACAGCCTCTGCCGTCTTTGTGGCAATCCAAAGGCCTGAGTATCAATGACTCGATAGGCCCACTTATATCCTAGGCTCTCCAGTTCGCTCGTAACATGCCTCATTGCATGGCCTTTATCTAAGGCCAGCATAAACGAAACATTCTCTAGCAAAACGTGCGGAACATCATTCGTCTTTAGCAGCCGAAATACTTCGTCTACCAATCCAGAGTTTTTCCCTTTGATGCCTTTTGTGTTTCCAGCCTGAGAAATATCCTGGCAAGGAAACCCTCCTACGAGAAGGTCTGTTCCCTTTGGCAGCTTTTTTAACTTACGTATGTCGTCAGCTAAAGGAACGTCTGGAAAGTGGTGTTTAAGCACCTCCTTTGCTGCGGCGTCGATTTCACAGATCGTAGTCGCATGAAACCCCGCACGCTGTAAGCCCAACTCTATTCCACCTATTCCTGCAAAGAGTCCTACAACTTTCATCTTTGGAGCGTCATGGAGATTCTAGTTGTTTGCAAGCCGCTCGTTTTTCATTTCATCGTGAGTGAATTTCTTAGGCTGAGGGATTTTGGATGGAGAGCTAGGCGGCCAAGCGCTGCTGTAGGTGACCTACTGCAAGCGCAGGCCAACACCGCTATCCGCCAAAAGCACCAGCCATCACCGCCTATGCGGTGCGTCCACAGCAAGACTTGAACTTCTTGCCCGACCCACAAGGACAAGGATCATTGCGGCCAGCAGTCACCGGGGCTTTTCTGACGGGGGCCTTCTGCATGGCCTGCTCGAAAGCCGACTGGGCGGCCGTTGCAGCAGGCGCCTGGGTGTTATCTGCCTCTCCTTCGTTCGCGCCGAGGTGTCCCTCGGAACCGAGCAGATCTTTCTGCATAAGGTGACGCGGGAGGGAGGCGAGGAGTTGCTCGAAAGCCTGGAGATTGGTCGTGCTACGGAAGAGGTTGTTCATGACCTCGTTCTTGATGCTCTCCATGAGCTCCACGAACATGGCGTAGGCCTCGGTCTTGTACTCGGTGAGCGGATCCTTCTGGCCGTAGGCGCGGAGGTAGACGGCCTCGCGAAGGCCGTCCATGGCGTAGAGGTGCTCCTGCCAGAGGCGGTCGACGGCATTCAGAATGACATACTTCTCGAGACCCGAGCGGGCGGCTTCATCCTCGATTGCGGCCTTGCGGTCGTAAGCCTCGACGAGTGTCTTCGCCAGCCACTCGCCGTTCTCTTCGATCTCGCGGGTCTCGAAGGCGCACTTCTCCTGGGTAAGTCCCACGGGGAAGGTGGAATTGACCCACTGGAGAAGTCCTGCGACATCAGGCTCGGAATCACTGCTCTCGGTCGTGAGGAAGGCGGCGACCTTCTTCGGCACGACTTCATTAATGACTTCGTGGATGAGAACGCGCGGATTCTCAGAATCCATGACCTCGTTGCGATAGCCGTAGATGACCTCGCGCTGTTGGTTCATGACATCATCGAACTCAAGGGTGCGGCGACGCATGAGGTAGTTCCTCTGCTCGACGCGCTTCTGGGCTGTCTCGACGCTCTTGTTTAGCCAGGGATGCTCGAGCTCCTCGCCCTCCTGCATTCCAAAGGTCTCCATGATCTTGGTCATGCGGTCGGCGGCGCCGAAGTTACGCATGAGATCATCCTCAAAGCTGATGTAGAAGCGGGAACGGCCCGGATCTCCCTGACGGGCGCAACGGCCGCGCAGCTGGCGGTCGATGCGGCGCGACTCATGGCGCTCGGTACCGAGGACGAAGAGTCCTCCGAGTTCGGAGACGCCCTCACCAAGTTTAATGTCGGTACCACGGCCAGCCATGTTCGTCGAGATGGTGACGGCTCCGCGCATACCGGCCCGAGAGATGATCTCGGCTTCCTGCATGTGGAACTTGGCATTCAACACGGTGTGGGGAATGTGTTCGCGCTTGAGCATGCGGCTCAGGACTTCGGAGGCCTCGACGCTGGCGGTACCGACAAGGATCGGCTGGCCCCGGCCATGGGAGGCCTTGATCTCCTCGATGGCGGCAGCCATCTTCTCGCGGCGTGTCTTGTAGATACGATCATTCTCGTCGAGACGGGCGACGGGACGGTTCGTCGGGATGACGGTGACGTCGAGTCCGTAGATGTCGTGAAATTCGTTCGCCTCGGTTTCGGCTGTTCCGGTCATGCCGCCGAGCTTCTCGTAGAGGCGGAAGTAGTTCTGGATGGTGATCGTGGCCATCGTCTGGGTCTCGCGATCGATCTGGACCCCTTCCTTCGCCTCGACAGCTTGATGGAGTCCGTCGCTCCAGCGGCGACCAGCCATCTTGCGGCCAGTGAAGGTGTCGACGATGACGACCTTGTTCTCTTCGACAACGTATTCGACATCCTTCTCGTAGAGGCAGTAGGCCTTGAGCAGCTGAGCAATATTGTGCATCCGCTCGGCGGAGTGGTCGCACTGCTGCTGGGCGGCGGCTTTCTTGGCGGCCTTCTCGGAATCTGAGAGCGTGGTGTCCGTCTCGATATCGGCGAACTCGGTGAGGAGGTCGGGGAGAACGAACGCATTCGGGTCGTCGGGATTGAGGAAACTCCGGCCCATCTCGGTGAGGTCGGCCTCTTGCTGCTTCTCCTCGATGGTGAAGTAGAGTTCCTCCTTCAACGCCACGAGCGCATCCTTGGAGGTATCTTGATAGAACGAGAGC
>Ga0007864_1000119_pt1 | contig 9029 bp, 17 predicted proteins | sample CryBogCBH16Oct07_FD_54997 | JGI IMG/M metagenome (GOLD analysis project Ga0007864, IMG submission 54997) | Freshwater microbial communities from Crystal Bog, Wisconsin, USA - CBH16Oct07 | ecosystem: Environmental > Aquatic > Freshwater > Lake | place: Crystal Bog, Wisconsin, USA | collected...
ATAATAAGTGGAGATACTTTATATTTTTTGCCTAAAAATATACTCGATAAACCAGCATTATACTCATTAAGTATTTGCTGTGATGTGATTGGGTCTATAGTTATCTTTTTCATAAATATAATAATACTTATTTGTTATCACAACATTCTCCTTTAACTTTTATGCATAATAATATTTTAGTTGTATCTGATATTCATTTAGGTTCACCAGTTTCAAAGGTTAAACCTCTTGCTAAGGTATTAAAAAATGAAAAATATGAACATCTTGTTGTATTGGGTGACCTATTCGATTCTAAGTATATCGAAAGATACAAGAAGAGACATTGGAATATTCTAAGCCTTTTAAGAAAGATATCAAAGAAGAAGAAAGTTACTTTTATTCTTGGTAATCATGATCTAAAGTCAAAGAACATTATTAAGATTCTAGGACTAGAGTTTGTAGAAAAGTTAGAACTTGAAGTAAATGGAAAGAAGATGTTGTTTATTCATTTTCACCAGTTTGATCCTTTTATTTTTAAGCACCCTTGGATAACTGATATTGCTGAAAGGATTTATTATTTTTTTCAGAGTATAGATAGAACCAAAACATTTAGTAGATGGTTAAAGAGAACATCTAAGAGGTTCTTAAAGATTAAAACCAATATAAGAGACAAAGCTCTAAACTATATCAAAGACAAAAACTATGATGCCATTTTTGGAGGTCATATCCATTTTGCCGAAAGCTTTGTATGCCCTGAATCAGGAAAAGAGTATCACAACTCAGGCTCTTTTTGTGATGAGCCTTGTCACTATCTAATAATAGACAAGGAAGGTAAGGTTACTTTGAAAGAGATTTAAAGTTATTTATAACAAATAAAAATTGTTTCGTTTTTATTTCCTTTGGTTATAAAGGTTTTAAACCTACCTTCAGGAGCAAGTGTTTTTGTCAATCTTTCGTACAATTTAATTCGTGAAGGCTCTTTAGCTGCAAAGTATAATAATTTAACTTTATTTTTTTTTAAAAATGCTCTGATAAGATTAATCACTTTTCCAAAAACTTCAGCAGCTCCACCTACATTAGTAATACCTATTTTTTCAGACTTCTTTTTAATTCCTTTATCTTCAAAAGTTATTTCATAATTTTCAATAAAAACAGAGCCCATTAAATACTGGATCCCATCTGGTAATGCATCAATTTCCTCCTCATTTAAAATCTCCTCTAGAGGATAATGAGCAGCATACAACACATATGTTCTTCCATTAGATGCTTCGAATGTTGTCGAATGCTTTAAAGCAAAAATGTCATCATTTGATTTCCATTTTGTTTCTGTTGAAGCTTGTGAATCGAAAAGCTCTAATAATAAAGATTCATAAAGACTATCAAATTTCATAAAATTATTTATCACAACTCAGGCTCTTTCTGTGACGAACCTTGTCACTATCTAATAATTGACAAGGAAGGTAGAGTTACTTTGAAAGAGATTTAGTGTTTAATAGGGTTTCTACGAATTTCGTAAACCTCTTTATCTATTTCAGAAAAGAAATCCTGAACCTCTTTTAATGACATACCAGCATCTATAAGTTTTCTCTTATAATAATCTAAAGCATCTTCTTCGGATGTAAATTCAGGACTATTTCTATCAGCTCTTAATAGACCTTTAGCATGTCTCTTATATTCGCTCTTAAGATCTTCTAGTTTCTTATTAGGAAACATTTTTGACTTTGCATTCTTAATAACATCAAAATAGGCTTCTTCTAATAATCTGGCATCTTTATTCATATTATTATTTATGCTATATTGCTTTTTTTTTGACTCAAATCTCATAGAACCAGCTCTTCTTAAACTTCTCAAACTCTCTTAACCAGACATTAAACTTTCTAAGTCTTCTATCAGCTTTTCTACCTCTCTTCTTTACTTTCTTAACTCCCTTAAAGATCATTAAGAAGAATAATATCATTCCTAGAGCAAACAAACCCATTGTAATATGGCCAATGAGTTCAAAAGGTGTCATATTATTATTTAATCTTCTAGTTTATATCTTAATTCAGTTAATACTAAATCCAGATCATAGGCAATTTGTTTAAGATCATAATTCTCAGCTAATGTTAATGATGCTATAACATCAGCCGAAAAGTCTGATAAATGTTCTAGAGCTTTTTGTACAGGCTGGTTCATATTACTCTGGTGCTATATCAAGAACAGCTTTTCTAAGACTCTCAAGATCCTGCTTATTGTATCTATCATGCTGATCCCATTCAGGATCCCCATAATGCTCAATATACCAATCAAGTTCCTGAAGAATACCAAATCTTAGAACATTATGAATAAGATGAACTTCAGCTTCATATAATGTCTTAAATTCTTCATCTCTTATATCATGTAAAATATAGCCATGATGCTCGACTTCATATTCGCACAACCCATCGTAGTAATAATGAGTATTAATTCTGAAATGAAAATCCCTATCTTTGCAATGATGACAAGAGATAAGATTATGCCAAATCTTAATCAATTCTATAATCTTCTCATGATTGGTCATTTCTAAAATATAGCTCGAATAACTAGGATGTCAAGAATAAATAATATTGGTACTAATAAAAAATACCTGTCACAGGGGTGCAACCCTCACAGGCTCTAGTCACCATATCCTTAAACACTATGACCAGCACAAATACTTATACTCACTCCAATCACTATCTTACTCTTGTTTGTAATATAGCATTAAAAAACAAATATACAAGATGGTATTTTAATATTATTTCTAGAGCATTAGAAAGATCTAGAAACAGAACAGATGCCAAAGCCTTATTAGGTTATGTCGAAGGCCATCATATCTTACCAACATCCTTTAAAAGAGGTGGTAATAAAGATCCTGAAAACATTGCATTCTTAACATCCAGAGAACATTTTATTATTCATGCCATTTTGGTTAAAATGTTTATTGATGTCTATAGAATGAAAATGATCAATGCTTTTCTTAGAATGAAGACAATAGGTAATAAAGATTTGCCAGACAGATACTATAATTCCCATTTGTTTAGTTATTATAGAAAATATTTTTCTGAGAGAGCAGCATATAATGCCAAAAGACAAAAAAGAACAAATAATCTCAAGCACTGCTACAATCCTGTGACACTCGAAAGAACAAGAATATCATCTGTTGAATTGTTACCTAAAGGCTGGGTTATGGGCTGCCCTTTGAATACAAAAGGAATGATTAGTATCTGCAACTTTGAAACAAAGGAAACAAGAAGAATAAGACCTAATGAACAAATACCTGATGGATGGGTTAGAGGAAATTATAGAAACAAAGGTAATAAAGCTGCTAAAGGAATGATAAGGATTCATAATCCAAAAACAAAAGAAGCAAAGAGAATTAAACCTGATATACCTATTCCTGTAGGATTTGTTATTAAAATACCAAAACAGAGAATACCTAAACCTAGGACCAAATCTTCTCCAGAAGTCATAAAAAGAAAATCAGATCTGCTTAAACAAGCTCACAAAAGAGGAGCTTTTTTGTCTCTACAAAAAAAGATAAAACAATACACTCTAGAGGGCGAATTTCTAAAAGAATGGAATTCTGCTCAAGAAGCTGTACTTTTTTATAAATGTAAAGGAATACCTCATTGTGCTAAAGGTAGGACAAAATCTTCAGCTGGATTTTTGTGGAAATTTTCCTAATACCAAAATTTATTGAGCTCAATTATCTTATCATGATTTGTCATAATCTTCATAAGGGTATTCTGTTTCTAATACAGAGTTCACATCAATGTCCATATCAATCTTAATAGGTTCTCCTACTATATGATTATTTTCATCAACTGCTCTTATAATAATAAATCTAGGATTAGTCATAGACTTTTGAACCATACCAGCACCAACAATGTGGATTACATCATTACCTATACCACCATCTGAATCAAACTCAACTCTTACAGCTTTCATATTAGTATCCCATATCAAGCTCCTGAGCCTGTTTTGTTAATTCATTTAATGACTCATCTCTTTCTTCTTTCCATATAAGGTTTAATATATGATCCTGAAAAGTTGTATAGTCATATGCATAGATCTCCCATTCATCAAAACCTGCATCCTGAACTGTCTTACCTCTCATATAATTCTCCCACAAAGGGATTAACTCTTCAGGTAAAGCCTTTAAAATATCTTTTTCAAAGATACATCCATTTTCATTAGCTCTGAGATTAGGTGCTTGTTTCATATTAATCCCTCCTCTCTCAAAACTTTATTAATGATCTCAGGATCACTGTTTTCAGCTCTCCTTTTTCTTCGCTCTTCTCTAGTCTTATCAGCTTTGGGTGTGTATAGAAGATTCCAGAACTTAGCATTAATGAGCTCTTGTTGTCTTTTATCAGACAACTCTCCATTCCCAGATCTGTGTGAATAAGACCAAGCATCAGCATTCTGCACAAGCTCTTGAATAGCTAGATTGTCCATACAACAAACAGCCATATTGATCTTGTGCAGAAATGCCTCATACTGGGCAACTTTTTGTTTTAGTGTTGGATTCTTCATTTCCTATATAGTATAGAAAATTCAAGGACAAATCAAGCTAAATATTCTAGTCCTTCAATATATTTTTTCTTTTGTTTTTCAGATGGTGTATCATTAAGATTATATTTCATATCAGCAATCTTCACAGCCCTAGCAATAGGATTGTTTTTTATTGAAGAAAGATACATCATATAATCTATTCCCTTTGTCTTTGTTAATCTGTTTACAGCATCAACAACTTTATCAGGCATTCCAATTTTTGACAAGTCATTAAGATTATAACTTGTATCCTCTACAACATCATGAAGATATGCAGCTGCAATATTTTCTGGAGTCTGAGGCTGAACAGATCTTGCCACACCATCTACATGATTAAAGTATGGTGTTTTACCATCCCTGCGAAATTGACCTGTATGAGCCATTTGTGCAAAATTTCTAGCTGTTACAATTAACTCAAGCCCTTTTTCTTTCATTTTAATATTTAATTAATTTACTTCTGGTTTATGATGATCAAATGTTACCTGATCATAGGTTCTAAATTTAGCTCTGAGCTCCCCAAATGAAATAGGCTCAGGACAAACCTCTACTCCTACATCTATTGTTTTTGCTTTATAAAGAAGTTTTCCTAGCTCAGACTTATAAAGATTGCCATGGGAGTGACTATGAAGATGCCAGGCTCCTTTATGCTGACCATTCCAAGTAGCCTGAGCATAATGATTAAGAACTATAGCCTGTCCATTCACTACAACCTCTAGATAGTTTGGAACAAAGTAAATTTCCTTATGCTCTGATCCAAGAGGGAGAAATACATTACCACCTACTGACTCTAATAGTTGTTTGTATCCTGCCTGATGGTTACCAGGAAGAATATAAAGCTGCTTGAAGTTTAGTCTGTTGAAAAGAGCTACAAGCCTCTCATCAGCTTTATATCCAAAGATAGTATCACCTAGAAGGAAACCAATAGTGTTCTTATTAGCTTTTGAGTTCCAGTTTTTAATCAGACCCTCATCATGCTCCTCAGAACTNTTATACCCTCTGGTCTTCCAGATAGGTATATCCCATTTTGGATCATGCCCATAGTGCATACAGCCCCAGAACAGAACATNATGATCTGTTGAGCTAACCTTTACAGGTTTATAAAATACATCCTTCATACCAATAATAGTATATCCAACCCTAGGACACTTCAAGCCTATTCTTCTTCTATCTTATACTTGTTGGTATTCTCGAATCTATTAGCAACAAAGATTTCAAATGCTTCTAGGATCTGTTCTTCAAATTCTGTTTGATCTTGTTCATCAACCATATCAACTACACAATCTAAAATTGCTGTCATGAAGCCTGCAATTTGAGTACTTCTTAAAGCATCATCATAATCTAATGTCCTTACAGCAGGGTTTCCTTTATACATCCCTATAATGAATACAGGGATAAAATCTTCGTCTCTTGCTTTATCACTCATGTCCTAAAAGCTTTTTATATAGATTATTACAAGAGATCCTATGCTCACACTCCATAGGATCTCTTGCCTCAATGGCATTGAAATACTCTTCATCATTTTCTTCAAATGCAACTTTTAAGATTTTTTGAACATCTGGATTAAGTTTTGAACTGATCAACTCAAGAATTGGTTGAACATCTCTATCTGACAAATGTAGAGTAATTTCAGACCCATCATAATCTGAACCATAATTGAATTCAAGCTTTAGTATAACAGGAGGTTCGTAACCATCTCCAAGAGGCTGACCTGAAAAGTCAGAATAATAATTTGCTTCTTCTCTNTGTTCTGGGACAATTACTTTTTTCATGATTTGTTTAAAGAGTTATANATNCCNTCATAAGCTCCAAGAGAAGCATACTGTTTCTTTTTTAATGCTTTTTGCTCCTCTTGGAACTTTCTTTCTGATTCTTGGTAAAAGTTCTCTACTCCTGTATCGATGATATTATANNTACCATCTTCNAGGATTTCAAGAACTTGTTGAAGTCCACAATCAATATCAATACAGAGTCCCTTATTTCGAGTCTCCTCTACATCAATACCCTTGCGCATTGGAGTATGACCATAGACTTGCTTAATACCAGATTGATCATTCCAGTATGAACCTGTATAGGGTTCTTGATAATGATCTCTCCAGAGAAGTCCACCTACTCGGTTTATTCCTCCTCGGCACTTTCCAGCAGCACATAGCTCATTGCTATACTCTCTGCTTTCAATAGCATTAAGAATCTTTTTGAGCTTAATGTTAATAATCTCGTTATCCATTCCGTAAGGAGGACTTGCAAACCAGAAGGGATGGAATCCAGCGTGCGAAAACCAAAAGCCATTTTCGAAATGAGCTATCTTTATCTTGTCCCAATCTTCATTGGTCAGAATCCTATTAATAGCATCATCCTTAGCAGGAGAATATCCAGAGCAATGATAGATCTGCCCGCTTGCGCGAACGTTTTTATAATCATAATTGATATCATGATTACCCATTAGATGAATTCGATTGGGCTTTGACAAAGACTCCTTCAGCCAACGAGCTGTTTGGTCAGCGTCAATAGCTGTATCGTGAAAGTTATCGAAGTAGTCGCCAACAAATACAATAGTATGAGTATCATCATACTTTGATGCAATAGCCTCAGCAGCTACCCATCTATTGTGAATATCACCTATGCAAAGAATCTTGCTCATGTTCTAATTGTATATACAGGCTTAGGACAGGTCAATGGAAAAAGTAAAGAATAGCTCTAATCAAACCATACCACATTAGTCCACCAAGAACCATTGCACTAAGCCAAGCTGCTAAAGGTATAAAATCTCTATTCATATTAGTACATGTTTTTGAGTACCCACAATTGAGCACTATTCAAAGCTCGAGACCATTTTCCTAAGATTCTTGAAACATTTTGCCAAACTGTAGACCAGTATCTAAAAGTAATTTTATTAAGAATCTTCTTAGTCTTAGTCCAGGGATGATTTTCGTAAGCTTGAGCTCGCTCTAACCACTTCTTTTCATTAGCTGCATTTTCTTCGGCTGTAGTTGTAATCTCACCCTTTACAAGCTCTAATGAGATAAGCTTACCTTTTACAAATACAGCATCAAATTCGATGTCCCAGGTATTACCCTCTTCATCTTCACTATAATCATAGAAGTTAATAGTATCAGTAATCTCTTCTTTAACTGAGGTACGACTCGACTCTACAAACTTATAAGGCCAGCAAAATTTACCCTGCTTCTTAATCTTCTTTTCTTCAGCTTCAGACATTGTACGAACATGCTCTCCTTCTACTTTTTCAGTATAAAGATAACCATTCTTCTTAATATAATAAGCAGACATTGTATTATCTAAAGACTTTGTTTGAAAGTCTGTTGTTGTCCAATCCTTGTTAGGAAAGGCTTTTTTAATTTGTTTGGTTAACGGGAGCTTACGCTCACAATATACATAATCGAACATTCCCATTTCTCTATATTCTTATATTAATAATAATTGTCAACAAAAAAACCCCTACTACCTTGATCAGAGGCAATAGGGGCGAGATGATCAGACTCTTTCTTTATCTCTCTGCATTTTAGGGATAGCGATTCCTTTCTGGACTTGAGACCAGCAACTGGTAGCATTACTAAAGAGGTATTTGAGAAGATTTTATTCCGGAATTTGTTCTTTCCTCAACAGAGATCAGGCATGGAGCCTCTACTTCCGTCCAGCTTGTGTTTAATCAATACGTTAGGATCAAAGCTTACCATAGGTTTTTGGCTCCCCTAACTTGAATAAAGACTACTAACATACCAACAAGCAACTCGTCCTTATCCCTCTCTAGGATTATACCTAAAACTAGAGAGTATTAATTTGATGACTAGAAAACCTCATTCGCTTTCACGGAGATTTATCTTACAAGCTACACGTTCACTCGGCCGAATGCTTCGCTATCACTTGTCGCGGGAGTCCTTTTGCATATCAGACTTGCGCCTAGTCAAATTTTAAAATGTACTATCAAAGATCAATTCTTATCTATTTATAGTCCTATAAAGCTACAAGACAGTCAACGATTTTAAGCTTTTAAATTCGGTTTTAAAAAACATTTGACCAACAACAGTTAGACGATTTTTAATTGTGTAGAGGCTAGGAACGTTTTCTCCTTGCTCGAGCCCAACAATAACGTCAGAAATATAAGATTTGTCCGCTTGATAGTTCTGTCGGATTTTGTCGTTGTTGTCCATACGACTAAGCATTTCTTGTAAACAAGCTTTTTTGTAAGCTACTAATTTTTGTCCAAAGCTTATTGAAAGTTCAATCTCTTCTAAAAAGTCCATTCATACAATATACAAATAAAGAATGGACAAGACTACAAATAAATTTAACAAAAAGTACTGAAAAGTACAATCCTAAACATAATACGAAAAGGACACCCACCATAGCTAATTCTAGTGGTTCAAGCACTAGATTACTTATTATTTTAAGTAAATTATTTTCTTTTCTTTCCAGCGTCAGACCTTTTAACTCTTGCTCTGATCCCACCTTTTCGTAGGTTTTTAGCTGCTTTCTTATTT
>Ga0007864_1000132_pt1 | contig 8684 bp, 7 predicted proteins | sample CryBogCBH16Oct07_FD_54997 | JGI IMG/M metagenome (GOLD analysis project Ga0007864, IMG submission 54997) | Freshwater microbial communities from Crystal Bog, Wisconsin, USA - CBH16Oct07 | ecosystem: Environmental > Aquatic > Freshwater > Lake | place: Crystal Bog, Wisconsin, USA | collected...
GCCCAAGATATATGATCGAACCCATTGCGTTTGGCGGATTGGTTTCTATCGTCATTATCCTAGCACTTCGCGGGAGACCCTTCTCGGACATTCTGCCGAATCTCTCGGTGATGGCCTTAGCAGCCCTTCGTCTTCTTCCAACCCTACAACTTTTGTATGGTCAATTAGTTACAGTTGCAACAAATAACTATACATTAAAACAAATAGAGGAGGAAATTTTCAAAATTGAAGACGAGTCTAGGGATTTTCAGAATAATTCAAATGAATTAAACACTATCTCTTTTAGCAAAGAAATTAGAGTGGATAAAGTAATGTTTAAATACTCTGAAGAAGTTGACCCAATACTTAAAGACTTTACTATTACGATTTCTAAAAATGAATCTATTGGAATTACTGGTCCATCTGGTTCCGGAAAATCAACTTTAGTAGATTTGCTTTTGGGCCTTCACTCTCCAAGTGAAGGACAGATACTAATTGACAATTCTGTTCTATGTTCAAACAACATTGATTCATGGAGAAAAATGATAGGATATGTACCCCAAGACATTTATCTTTTGGATGATACAGTTGAGGCCAATATAGCCTTCGGAATTCCTTTGGAAAAAGTAGATCCGGATGCGCTCAGAAATGCGGCACAGGGAGCTCAGATCTTGGAATTTATTGAGAAGGATTTGCCTCATGGCTTCAAAACCTTGGTCGGTGAGCGTGGAGTGCGACTCTCAGGAGGACAGCGTCAGCGAATAGGATTAGCTCGAGCTCTTTACCACAGACCACAAGTACTTATTCTTGATGAGGCTACCAGTGCCCTTGATCATCAAACCGAGTTGGCAGTTATGCAGACAATTTATGAACTACAAGGAAAACTTACTATCATTGCGGTAGCTCATCGCTTAAGCACACTTGAGAGGGCTGATCGAATCATTCAACTTGGATAGGATATTTACATGATGATTCATATCACATCAGCTTCAAATGAGAGATATGCACCTGGTTTAATTGTCGCAATTTCCTCATCGCTCTATTATTTAGATAAAAACATTGAAGTTACTGTACATATACTTAATAGCGGCCTCTCTAAAAAATCTATTCAAAAGCTGGAGGATGTTTGTAATAAGACTCACCCAAAATGTACTCTGATTATAATCGATTTTAACGATTGTGTTTTTGCTGGAGCAACTCTTGGCCCTGGCAACTCTTATCTTACTTATGCTAGACTTTTAATTGCATCATTGGTAAATTCAGATAAAGTTATATATTTAGATTGTGATGTTTTAGTTATTAGAGATTTGCTTGAAATCTGGCAAATGGACATGGAAGGTAAAACTATACTAGCTGCTCCTAACTATCCTCCAACAAAGTTAGGAGATGACTGCCCTTTTCAAATTTCAGAATCTGAAAATAAACTTCTATACATTAACTGTGGCGTTTTATTAATTAATCTGAGTGATGTAAGAAAATCAAATTCTGAAAGGAAACTGATTGATCTTGCTCTGAAATATAAATGCAATTATTGGGATCAAACAGTTATTAACTATTTTTATAGGCACAACATTAAGTTGTTAGCTGAATGCTGGAATTGGCAGGATGAAAATATCGTTTTAAACAAAAATATTATTAGCGGAATTCTACATTATTCCATGAAGCGAAAACCATGGTTGTATTTTAATTCTACTCTTAAGGATAGACTCTGGCACTTTCATCATAATAAACTTATTGGGAACTATTTTTTATTTGCAGTTCAAAACTACAATTGGCTTGATACCATCAAAGAGCTCAAAAAATATATTATCAGAAGATATTCAATCTTTAGAAAACTCTATTTGTCTTATCTATCTGTTAAAGATGGAAATCTCCACAATAGGCATGCTGAATATTATAAAAACTCTGATATTACATTGATGGAATCCAATCTATTTAAGTCATATAAACTGCAGTGCAAGTAGTTTTAACTTCTCATGAACATCGTCCTCACCATCTGTTCCTCCAACTACTTGGCTCACGCCAAGACGCTGGGGGATTCAGTTCTCGATCAGAATCCCGACTTTAAGTTCGTGATCGGTCTTGTCGACCGATTCCCTTCAGATCTGGATCCGGAGTATTGCAGTCGATTCGAGGTGATTCCTGTCGAGGAGCTTAAGTTGGCGGAGTTCGCTGATATGGCAGCCAAGTACAACATCGTGGAGCTGAACACCGCGGTGAAGCCCTTCTATATGGCGCACCTTTATGAGCGAGATCACGCCGTAGCCACGGTGACTTATCTGGATCCCGATATGATGGTCTACTCCAGCTTTGATGGCCTCCTGAAAACTCTGGAGCAGAACAATATCGTCCTCACGCCACATAGCTGCACCTACGATGATTCACCGGAAAATATCCATTACGAGCAAGTGATGCTCTATGCCGGTGTTTACAATCTGGGGTTTATCGCCACACGTCGATCGGCGGTGACGCTGGCCTTTCTGCAATGGTGGAAAATCCGGCTGAAAGACCATTGCTTTTACCGTGCCGGAGTCGCCGGAGCGTTCTTTGATCAATTATGGACGGGCTTGGCCCCAGTCTACTTTGACGGGGTCTATGTGGAGAAGGATCCAGGCTACAATTTCTGCTACTGGAACCACTTTGAGCGGAGGTTGGAGAATCATGGGGGTAAGTATCTAGTCAATGGATCGCATGATCTCGTCTTCGTGCATTACAGTGGATACAAACCAGAGCGACCTGAAGTCTCTGTGACTCGTCCTGAGGAGCCGATTGAATCCTTTGAGAATCGGACTGACCTGCGGCCCATCTACGACGAATATCGGAGGCGCCTCCTTGAGCGAGGATATCCGGAAGTCAAAAAAATCCGCTGGCACTTTGCTCCGCCTGAACGAAGGGACCCCTTCCGAGGGATCAAAAAAGTTCTCAAGGGGAGCGTCGATTTCGTGATTCGGACACTTCCCTTATCTGCCAAGACCAGATTGAAACGGTTCGCACTTTTTGCGGTCCAATCACTCGATCAATAACATCACCATGAAAATCGGCATTGTCTCAACAGTGGGAGGTTATTCGTGGGCGGGTAGCGAGGAGATGTGGAAGCTCATGGCCGTCGAGGCACTCAAGGAAGGGGACTCGGTTGCAGCATTCCTGCAATATCCGATCTCGGAATCGGAAGAACTGGATGATTTCCGTGCGGGGGGTGGTGTGATCATCCCGTATCAATCGCTCAATTGGATCCAGAGACGTCTTTCTGAAAAAGGGTGGTATTCAAGGTTTCAGTCCGTCGATCGTTGGAAGCCGGACGTCCTTTGCATCTCACTGGGAGTTCCCTGCGATCTTTTTGCGCAACGAGACATTCTTGCGCTGGCGCAGAAAATGAATGTGCCGCAGATCTACATTCTTCAATGCAATGCGGAGGCAATCCTTAAGGGAGATCAGATGAGAAGAGCCCTCCTCCCTCTTTACCGGAATGCCGCCAAGATCATCTGTGTCTCTGAGGGGAATCGAGAGATGCTGGAAAGACAGTTGGCGACGGATCTTCCCAATGCCGTTGTGATTGCGAATCCCATTAGGGAGCGTCTCGAGAAACCGTTAGCTTGGCCGGATGAGTCCCGCGGAATCAGGTTTGCGACCGTTGCCAGATACGAGACCGAGTGCAAGGCTCAGGACCTGATTCTTAAGACCCTTTCATCACAGCTCTGGAAAGAGCGGGATTGGCATTACAATCTTTTCGGTGGTGGTCCCGATGAGTCATATCTCCGCGATCTGATCCGATATTACGGATTGGAGGAAAAGGTATCGATCCGAGGTTATGAACGTGATCTGAAAAAAATCTGGGGTGAGCATCATCTCCATCTTCTCGTATCAAGGGCGGAAGGATTGACCTTGGCTCTCGAGGAATCGATGTGTTGCGGTCGCCCGGCCCTGATCAATCATGCGGGAGGTAATCATGAACTCGTTCGTGATGGGATCGATGGGTTTCTCTCTCCGGGACTCGATAGCGACTCGTTGAATAAAACCCTGGAGATGGCATGGTCGCGGAAGAATGACTGGAACCAGATGGGTATCTCTGCTCATGAGCGAGTCAAGGACTGGGTACCCGAGGAGTTGGGAAAACACCTTGTCTCAACCATCAAAAATTCACTCTAATGAGCCTCTCAGTCGCCCATTTCTCAACCTTGCTAGCCGGTGGCTCCGGCATCGCGGCCCAACGACTCCATCGCGGGTTATTGGGTCTGGGAGCTGATAGCCATCTTGTCTACGGAGATGGATCGACATCGGATCCCACCTGCAGGGGTGCTTATGAGAATCAGTCCTTTGTCCGTCGAAATCTCGCTGCGATTCGGACGAGCATCCAGAACAGGAAGACCTCGGAGGGAGGGTTTGTCACGGGGCCGGGGTGGATCCGTCCCACACCTCTGNACGATACGGGACTCCAGCCTGATATCGTGAACCTGCATTGGGTGGCAAGGTGGCTAGATCTCCCAAGTTTCTTTCACTCGTTGCCACAGAATCAACCTGTGGTCTGGTCGATTCATGACCTGATTCCGATCACCGGGGGATGTCATTATCCGAAGGAGTGCGATCACTTCAGCAAGGAATGCGGCAACTGTCCCCAGCAGAAGAGTCCTCATGCCCGTGATGCCACGCATAAGAATTTCCGAATTAAGAAGGGGCTCTATGAGGGGTCGAATCTCCATTTTGTGGGGAATAGCACTTGGACGACGGAGCAAATCCACCGTTCCGCACTTGGAAAGTATGCCAAATCCATCACGACGATCCCACTCGGCCTCGATCCCTCGCAGTATGCGGTCATCGATAAATCAGTTGCCCGGCAGGCCCTGCAGATCCCCGAGGGAAAGTTTGTGATCGGTTTCGCCTGTTCCGATTTCCATGAAAAACGAAAAGGAGCTGATCTGCTGTTGAAGGCTTTGGAGTCCCTTCCAAGTGACAACATCCTGCTCTTGATCTTCGGTTCCGGGAAATGGCCTCAGAATGCTGGCCGCTATCAGACGATCTCGATGGGGAGTATCGGATCACCCAGGTTTCAATCCCTCTACTACAGCGCCCTCGATGTCTTTGTGATGCCGAGCTTAGTCGAGACGTTCGGTCTCGTTGCCTTGGAAGCCATGGCCTGTGGTACTCCGGTGGCTGCCTACACGGCAGGCGGATTGGCTGATGTCGTGGAGGATGGAGTTGATGGATTGATGGAGCGGGAGGTAGGAAGTGTTTCAGGCTTAGTACGGATGCTAACCTGGATGATGGAGCACCCCTCGGAACGAGAGGCTATGGGAAGGATGGCGAGAAAGTCTGTGGAGGAGAAATTCAGCTCTGCCCTGATGGCGAGTCGTTATCTGGATTTGTATCAATCGCTGAAAAATCCCCCCCTCTAAGCACTGGGGATTCAAGCGAATCGAATCATGAACATCGTCTTCTGTGCTGATCGCAGGGTACTCCCGGGACTGCATGTGGCTCTTTACTCTGTCCTGGAGCGCTACGAGGGCAAATCTCGTCCGGACTTCACGGTTTTCAGCGATGATTTGGATGAGGCTGATCAGAGATTGCTCGCAAAGAGCCTTGATCCTCTGAGGAAGCCCTATGGGCTTGAGATTCGCAGAGTCGATGCCGGTCTCTTTGCTGGATTTCCTCAACTGAACGGAAGCTGGGCGACCTACTATCGTCTCCTGATTCCCTCGATGCTGGATGTAAATCGCTTTCTCTATCTGGATGCCGATATCCTCTGTGATCTGGATGTCTCTCAGTTGGAGAATCTCGATATGGGAGAGGCGCCGGCTGGGTTTGTCTCGGAGGCTCCGCTCTCAGGATGCGCTGATCGTGATGTTGCAAAATTGCTCGGAGCAAGCCCGCATGAACCTTACTTCAACGCCGGCATCATGTTGGTGAATGCTACTGAATGGCGTCGCCAGTTGATTACTGAGCAGGCCACTGATTTTCTGCAAAAACATCACCCACCGTATCATGATCAGTCGGCGTTGAATTTTGTCCTCCATCGGAAGGCATACCAACTCGATGAGCGATTCAACACGATCGTCAACATGCGCAAGCACTGGCCGGCACTGAAAGCGCCCGTGGGTTCGCTCAACCGTCTCCTTCACTTCGTGGAGTATCCCAAGCCCTGGGATCTCGGCGCCGAATTTCTCCATCCCCAATATGACATGTGGAGGAGTGTGCTGCGCAAGACGGCTACGAGGGATTTCCGATCGTGGCAGAAAACTCCTGCGAGGAGGTTGCCGATGACGGCCAAGGCAAAGGTCGGCTATCAGAAAGCTATCAAAGACAGGCTTCTTTTCACCGGATACACCAAGGGATGGTTCTCCAAGGTCAAAGGAATATGATGACGGTCTCTATCATGATCACGACCAAGAACAGGTCGGTTGATCTCAAAAAGACCCTGAATGTTCTTAAGGGATTGTATCCTCAGCCGTTGGAAGTTCTGATCACGGCGGATGGGTGCTCCGATGACACGGTGGAGATGGTGAAGAGAGAATTGCCATCTGCCAGATTGATCATCAATGAAGTCGGAATGGGGTCAATTGCCTCGCGTGATCGGATGGTGCGTGAGGCAAAGGGTGATCTGATCCTGGCACTTGATGACGATAGCTATCCCGAGCAAATCGATGCGCTGGCCCATCTGAGCCACTACTTCGAGGAAAATCCCAAACTCGCGGTCATGGGTATCCCTCAACGTACAGATGAATATCCCGAGTCGTTGACTCAAACTGACTTTGGATCACCTCGGATGATTCGATCCTTTACGAGTTCAGGCGCTGTTCTTAGGAAGTCGATTTACCTCACGCTTCCTGGCTTCGCGCATGAGTTTTTCCACATGTATGAGGAGCCAGACTACACACTCCAGTGTGTGGCGGCGGGCTACGAAGTGATCTTCATGCCGGACGCCCCCTCGATTCGACACCACTGGACCGGATCCGGGCGCAGTGAAGTGCGTAATCATCAGCGGCATGGCCGCAATGAATTCTGGAGCACGGTGATGCGCTGTCCGATGCCCTATCTACTGCCTGTCGCTGCCTATAGGATCTATCGGCAGCTAGGATATGCTTGGTCGCGTGGAATGGACTGGGTAATCCGTGAGCCGCTCTGGTGGTTTGCTGCAGTCGGGGGGCTACCCCGAGCCCTTCGCAGCAGGAAACCCGTCTCTTGGGCGGGATATCGAAAATGGCTCAGCCTGAAGTGAAAAAATTTACCCAATTCATTTCGCTCTCCATAGTCGCCACGGCGTCACTCTCCGCCGAGACGATCAACATTGTGGAGAAAGGAGCCAAGGGGGATTTGCTCCCTTTCAAGGCAAGCACGGAGGCTGGATCCGAAACGATAAGTTCGGAGTCGCTCCTATTTTCAAAAACCGATCTCGGCAAGGTGGTCGAGCTCACCGGTGCTGGAGTTCCTACCTCCGGAGGTCATCATCAAGATCTCGTGGCTAAAATAGTCGCAATTTCCGGCGACCATATGGTCCGGATCAGACCAGCTCCTGGGGCTGCCCTAGCCGACGCAAAGGGTGTCTATGGGACAGACAATGCCCCAACATTTTCCAAGGTGCTGAATGGGTGCAGGGGGAGCAATAACCTAATCCAGGTGCCAGCCGGAAACTACCTCCTCGTTGCTCCCGCCCATTTTAACCAAGATATCGCCCCCACAGAAGGGGCTGTGGTGATTCAACGAGGTGGCTTTCAACTTGTCGGTGAGGGGAAGGATCGGACGATTCTGACCGATTGTGGTGCCTGGCAGTTAGGTCAGGGGAATCGTGCTTATCGGGGTTTTTTGTTGGTATGCAGGGGACCCGTTTCCAACGATTATCCCATTCTTCTCAAGGATCTGACTCTGGATGGAGGAGTGTCCCAAGGGAACACGACCAACCATGGATTCCCGGCCAGTGCCATCGACGGAACGGGTTGGGATCTCATCCACTCAGCAGTGGTGGATATGGGCCCGCCGCCTCTGAATTCCAACAAGACTTTCTCCAAGGTGCGTTTCACCCATTGGAGGGGAGAGGAGGTCAAAAGCGTCTGCGCGAACTGGGATGGATTCATCAAAATCCAAAATTGTGAGTTCACCGATGGTAATGCCTCGGGATTCAACTTTAGCTTTTCGCACGAGATCACGGGATGCTTGTTCTCGAATCTCTTCCTCATCAGTGAGTTCTATCAGGCCTATCACAAGCATCCGTGTTTGTTTGAATCCAACACGGCTACAGCCCTGACAAGTGGCGGCATGGCCATTAATGGGGGAACAGGAACGAATCCTCCCTATTACATCCAGAACAACGACTTCACCTTCGCTGCCACTGGGGGCAACGGAATCATGACCTGTCCCGCTGACAACCTCTTCATTCGGAACAATCAGTTCCACTGTGCCCAGTTCAACAACACAATTGCCATCGGACAATTGCCATCGGATGCGCGGGGTATCAAGGAAGCTTCTGGAATAGCAATATCGTCATCGCTGGGAATACCTTTACCGGCCCTCGCAACGTCATCCAACTCGAAGGAAGTGGGCAAAACAGATCGGAGGCCGTCTGTGTCGTCAGCAACACAAGCTCTGGTCCAGCGCTTCAGGTTTTTCTTGGAGGCTACACGAATTCCTCTGCATCGAGGGTGGTGGTATCAGGGAACAAATGCCTCGCCTCGAACACGATGTTTCTCGGTGGGTATTCCCCTCAGTATGCCCTGATC
>Ga0007864_1000133_pt1 | contig 8648 bp, 10 predicted proteins | sample CryBogCBH16Oct07_FD_54997 | JGI IMG/M metagenome (GOLD analysis project Ga0007864, IMG submission 54997) | Freshwater microbial communities from Crystal Bog, Wisconsin, USA - CBH16Oct07 | ecosystem: Environmental > Aquatic > Freshwater > Lake | place: Crystal Bog, Wisconsin, USA | collected...
ACTTTATCAGGTCGGGAACTTCCCTGCCTATGGCCGCTGGATGGAATGGAATGGCCATTTTCGTGATGCAGCCCGACGTTTTCTCAAGGGAGATTCCGGCGTTGCTGGAGAGATGGTGCAGGGCATTCTTGGCTCTCCGGGGCTCTACGCTTCATCCGGGCGGAAGCCGACTGCCTCCGTAAATTTCCTGACCTGCCATGACGGCTTCACCTTGCGGGATCTTTTCACTTACAACGACAAGCACAACCTGGCCAACGGAGAGGAGAATCGCGATGGGGCCAATGACAACAACTGCTGGAACTGCGGCGTCGAGGGGGAAACCGATGACCCCGCCATCAACGCCCTCAGGGCACGTCTCCAGCGCAACGCCATGGCGCTGCTTTTCCTGAGTCAGGGAGTGCCGATGCTATCCATGGGGGACGAACTCGGACGCACTCAAAACGGCAACAATAACGCCTACTGCCATGATGATGAGTGGAACTGGCTTGATTGGACGGCAGAGAACGAGGGTGGGGAGGCTTTAGGCCTGAAGCGATTTGTCGGTTTGATGGGCGAATTCCGTCGACGTCATAGCCAGCTTCATAGAACTGAATTTTTTACCGGTAACGATGTGCAGGGGTGCGGATATCCCGATATCGGTTGGCATGGAGTGAAACCGCGTCAGCCTGACTGGAGTGCCGACAGTCGCTCCCTCGCCTTCATGATTGCCGGCAACATGGATCAAAGCTACGGCCCGGATGCAGACTTCATTTATGCCGCCTTCAACATGTGGCACGAGCCGATTTCCTTCGGGCTACCAAAGCTCCCTTCCGGAATGAGATGGAGGCTTGTGGTCGATACCGCCCGTCCTTCCCCCGACGATTTTCACGAACCCGGATCCGAGCAACTCATCGCTGATCAGTCCACAGTCACGCTCACCGAGCGCTCCGTGATGGTCCTGATTGGAAATCGCGCGGGTAGGTTGGGGTAAGGGATTAGGAAGCTTCTTCATAACTTTGCTTGAAATTATGCCTGCTTAGGGCATTTTCTACCCTCCCACTCACGACCCTATCGTCCAGTGGCCTAGGACACTCCCCTTTCACGGGAGTAACACGGGTTCGAATCCCGTTAGGGTCGCCACTTCAAAAAGTGGCCCAGTCACCTCTGAAAGCCCATAAATAAAGGCTCTACAGACGACGCTCGCCTCGAAAGCAAAAGCGCCAGATAGCGCCTCTGAGGCCAGAATTTTGTTACCTTTTGTTACCTGGAAAAGCAGGTTGCGGAGCATTCCTTCCCAATCCCCTCTTTGCCGGTGCTTTATGAGCTAAAAGCGCCGCTCTTTTTAGTGATGTAAATCCCCCAACGAAAATTTGCTCCCAATCGGGAGCACCAGGGGTCTTTTTTTCATTCAAAGTGCGCAGGATGAATAAACCCCAACCACACAACAACAACGGCCACGATCTGAACTCAAAGCATCCCATTGATCGCATCGATGCTCTCCCAAAGAAAGAGAACAGGAGTATCGAAAATATCCTCCAAGATTTGGGCAGATCCTTCGAATGGATCGCCAGAGCAGCCAAACCGTCCGAGAAGGCACTTCGAGCCGCCGTGGTCACCCACTGCTTCCGTGCGGACCTGATCAATGAGGGAAGCCTTGCTGACCTTGCCAACTCTTTGAATTACTCTGGGAAAGACTTGAGGGAACTAGTTCTGCACTTCAAGAGCGAGATCAACAGGAAGTGACCCACCATTCATCCGATTGAATCACCTGTATCTTTGGTGGACTCGTCACTGAAAATAGCCCTCGTCATTCAGATACCATGAACGTTTCGAATATCCTCTTTACAGCAGACCTGCATTTGAACATCGATGCACGGTCGATTGATGGTCGGCGTGTCCTTGATCTGTTCGCGGAGGCTGTAATACGAGACAATCCTGATGCGATCGTAGTGGCAGGGGATCTTTCCACTCCGTCAAAAGCCTCTGAACATATTGTACTGATCCGCAAGGCAGTCGGTGATCGTCCCTTAGCGGTGGCCCTCGGAAACCACGATTTCTGGACGGGCAACATTTCGGGGAAGGATTTTCATCTTCTTGAAAACACCATCTCGGCATTCTGGGAAACCCCGTGCAGGGAAAACGGGATTACCCTCTTGGATCTTGAAAACGCCGACTGGGGGGAAACAACTATTGTTGGAGGTTATGGTCATTTCGACCTAGGGCTAGCCTGGCCAGACCTACACCTTCATGGAAAACCGGTCACAAGGGAGGACTATCTGGCCGGAAAGGGGTGGAATGATTTTAGGTTCATTCCTGGATGTGCTGAATTTCTGGAGGTTAATGCACGCGCTCAAGCCGATGGAATTGCAGAGCGACTCGATCACGCCATTGATACAAAAAAGCGTATTCTGATGGCTCTCCACACCTGCCCATGGCCTCAACTCAACGGTCATCCCCAGTCAGGTTCGCACAGAGATCTTTTCACTGGTTACTCCGGCAATTCTCTGGTGGGAAAGGAAATCGAGAAACGCTCTGCCTACGTGGAGTTTCTGATGTGTGGCCACACCCATTACCGAGTCAAAGAACAGCGACTCCATGGCATCCCTTCATTAAATGTCGGTGTTGATTACGGGATCTTTCGAGCCGTCATTTATGATTTGGAGACTAGGGAAATCCGCTGGATATAAATCTTTCCCCTGATCAGGCAGCCCATCGACCAGGCTTTTAGTTACATTCACCTACGATTTGGAGTGCCAGGGTCAGCATCTCACTTCGATGGTCATTTACTGGCCACTACAGAAGCCAACTCCTGATACTGTAGGTCGAATCTTTTCCTGTTTTTGTCACGTAGCTTCTCAAGATTCTGGAGTTTCCAACGGATCGCGGGAAGTTGTGCGAGATGCCCGCACCTCATCAGACTCCAATCGGGATTGCATTGGACTAATCCTAGAAGAAACTCCCGGTGACGGGACTCCAACCCCTCCAACAAATCCTTCTTCAGTTTCTCGCGGGTAGCCTCCAGGTGCTGGAGTGAAACCTGCTCCCGTGTCATTCCAACGAATTCATTCTCGTAAGGACGGAGGAGATCCTGATTATTGGGTAAGAGAACCTCGTGAAATGTTCGATTGTGGCCCGCCAAGTAGCAGACAAAGCACTCGATGATTTCTGGGGTCAGTCCTCCCTGCTCGTACAGCTTCGCCACATCAAACAAATCCCTAGGGTGCTGCCGGTCCATTGCAGCAACCAACTTGCTTCCAAATAGCTCCGAGCGATCCAACGTCGGAAGCTGAAGATCGAGGGTGAAAAGGGACCTGGCCTCCTCTGCTAATCTCGACAGGACAATCGGAAGCACCGTCCCTCGGAACACTTGATTCACTTCAACCTTCACCATCATATCACCCCTTCTCAGAAATAATTTGATCTCCTCCCCTGACGGAAGAGGCCGGAACTCAGCGATGATCGCCCTCTTCGCAAGACGATCCTGGATTGCTTTGAGTTTGGATGAAATGGCTGTAAGGGCTGCATCCCGAGAGATTGTGTAATCGGTGAAAACTACATCGATGTCCACCGAGAGCCGGGGCATGTTGCCACAGAAGAAACTAATGGCAGTTCCTCCCTTCATCGCAAACTCGCTTTGGGAAAAGACCGCGGGCGCCACTTCCAACAGCAGCCTGACGGTATCGAGATAGCGACTATTCATGATCCTTTGAGAATCAGTGTATGCCCGCTGGCAAGCTTCCTGACCCACCGGGCTCCTCCGGTTACCCCCTTGATTGCTTCAGCGGCTTGTGTAGCCCAAGGAAGACCCAATTCCTCAGCCCATTGGACGCAGAGTCGTGATGCTTTAGTTTGGCGGCAATGGATCAGCAACGGAGTGAGGCATTCCGGGCGAATAGAACCGAGCAACTCCATGATATTGCGAGCCTCTCCCACTTCCTGGTGAGTCCCTACCTCGCTGAGCAACTCCAGCAAGGCCCTTTCCGGTTCTGACACGGGAACTTTTCCATGCTTGTCTGGGAGGATGCTTATGGCAGTCGTTTGCATAATCGGCTGCTCAAAAAGCTGACGACTTGTATAACGGCATGGAAACCTGTCTCGAAACCACACAGGTATCCTGACCCCCTGGGGTCCCCACAGGCAGAGCGTCTCCTGAAATGGAACATTGTGAATCAACCCTCGCCACGAAAGGGCTGTTTTCCCGCCAATATGGAGACCAGGAAAACGAGTATTCAAAAACTCCAGACAACCATCTTGGCTTAACTCCCCTCCCTCTAAAGCAAATGCCCCTCTCTCCAACCGCTTCAACCACCCTGACTTAACGTAATAATAAGCCAACTCCCTGGAGACTCCGGCACAGCGAAGTTCCAGGGAACTGAGCGGCCTCCCCTTCGAAAAGGTAGCAAGCACGCTTTTGATTATCCCAAGGCGTTTAGATGAAGCCATACTTCACTTTTACTATTGTAAAATAAACAATCCAGCCAAAAAGTTTATCCCAGACACAATTGATGAATTATCATTTCATTTTGGGACGCGGGAATAAACAGCCAGGCTTTGAATAAACCAAGAAAGGTGTCCAATGCTCTAAAATTACCTCCGAACCCAAAAATGCCGTTATTTTTTCTTCGCGGGGTTAAGGGTGAGACATGAACACAACCCCACCGACCATGAACCCCGAAGTGCTTCGATACTCCCAAGAACTAGCAGAAGCGATCTGCCGTCTCATCACGGTTTGTCTGAATAAAAAGGATCTACCGAAAGCACAGAATCACTCGGAATTTATCAACTCCAAGATGGCAGCACAATGGCTTGGCATCCCTGAGCGATCAATGCAGCAATACGTCCAGATGGGACTGCTTCCAAGCTACAAACTTGGGAAGCATCGTTTGTTTCGCGGGAACGAGCTGCTTGAGGCAATAGGAGCGAATCGCAGGGCTACTCGTGCAGAAATCCTGAGGTGAAGGGTATAAGAGAAAAAGCCCCCCACGGGATTTTACAGCACTTTGTTCGCTCTGGTGCTCCCGATTGGGAGCAATCGGCTTCGAATCCCGTTAGGGTCGCCAACTTTGTTGGTGAGTCCGCAGGACATGAGAACCCGTAGGGTTTGAGCCGAGTTCGTCGGAACGACCGAGTCAGATCACGCAACAGCGTGACCCGTAGAGCGATGAATCCGGTAAGAGTCATCGTCAATTCCTCTCATGAACATTCTAGGGTAGGCGCTTCCTTGACTCGGGCTCTTCATCAAGGAAGATGAGCGTATGAATACGCAACGAACAGGACAGGATCTTCTTCGCAGGATGCGGCGTAACCGCGCCACTCCCGCTGTCCGTTCGCTTGTTAGGGAGACTGCTCTGCGTGCTGAGGATCTGATTCAACCTCTCTTTGTTCGTGCAGGTGACGGTGCACCCGAACCTGTGGAGTCGATGCCCGGGGTGTTGCGTCATACCGTGGCCTCCCTTACAGAAGAATGTCAGAAGCTGGAGCGTGACGGTATCAAGGCCATCGCTCTCTTCCCCTGTATTGATTCCTCAAAGAAAGATCCAGTGGGCTCCCATGCCCATTCCCTGGAAAATATTCTCTTTGCCGCCATCCGTGCCGTGAAGTCGGCCTCTCCCTCTCTGGCCGTGATCACTGATGTTGCTTTGGATCCTTACACGAGCCATGGCCATGACGGCTTGCTCGATGAGCGCGGTGAGGTGGAGAACGATTCCACGGTGGAGTCTCTCAAGAAGTTGGCCGTTGCCCAGGCTGAGGCTGGAGCGGATATCGTGGCTCCCTCCGATATGATGGATGGACGGGTGAAGGCGATCCGTTTGGCGCTTGATGCTGCTGGATTTCACAGGATCGGCATTCTGGCCTACGCGGCGAAATACGCCTCGGCCTACTACGGTCCCTTCCGTGATGCCGTGAAGAGCGGCACCGGACAGTCAGGCAAACCTCAAAAACTCGACAAACGCGGATACCAAATGGATCCGGGTAATGTGCGCGAGGCCTTGCATGAGGTTCAACTCGATGAGGAGGAGGGGGCCGACATGGTGATGGTGAAGCCCGCAGGCCCTTATCTGGATATCATCCGTGCGGTGCGGTCTCATACCCTGCTTCCAGTGGCAGCCTACCAAGTTTCGGGGGAGTATGCTCAGATCCATGCCGCCGCGCGTCTCGGGTGGCTCGATTACGAGGCGACGCGGGATGAATCTCTCCTCGCGATCAAACGTGCCGGTGCCGACATGATCCTTACCTATTTTGCCGCGGATGTGGCGGCGTCGCTGAAATGATACGTCGAGCGGCGACTGACGGTGTATGGGTACTCCTGTGCGTGGCGCTGCTTTTTCTCTCGGGATGCGTCGGTGATACCCGCCACCGCCTCATTGTGAGTGTTCCCGATCAGAAAATGCTCGTACTGACCGACGGAAAGCCTGTGGCCATCTACAAGGTCTCGACCTCAAAATACGGAACAGGTGATCGTGACGGAAGCTATGCCACGCCGCTCGGACATCTTTGTGTCCGGAAGAAGATAGGATCCGGTGCCCCGCTCGGGGCTGTTTTTCACTCACGCAAGCCGACTGGTGAGGTGTTGCCTCCNGATGCCCCGGGACGTGATCCAATCGTGACCCGGATCCTCTGGCTGGATGGACTGGAGGGGCACAATCGGAATGCCTACAGCCGCTGTATCTATATCCATGGTACGCCCCAGGAATCGCTCCTTGGAACTCCGGTCAGTTATGGATGCATTCGGATGCGATCCGTTGATGTAAAAAGACTTTATGAATTGGTCGGTACGGGTGCCGAAGTCCTGGTGACCGAAGGACATCTCAAGGAGACCGGGCTTTAAAAAATCAAGAGGGTGGGTTGACGAGTTGAGCTTATAAGGCCAACTTATCAACTTGAGGTATTTTACTTATCCCTTCCTGCTCCTTACTCTAATAGCTACCCTTCGTGCGGAAGGGGTTCTACCCACTTCCCAGCTCCCCATCACTTCCGGGGATACCCATCATGAAATCATTGTCAGCGTGAAGGATCAGCAGTTGCTTCTGAAGACCGATGGGAAGGCTGAGGCGATTTATCCGGTCTCTACTTCTCGTTTTGGGATCGGTGACCGCTTTGGAAGCTACGCCACTCCACTTGGAAAATTCTTGGTCCGGATGAAGATCGGCATGGGCAAACCCTTGGGCACGGTCTTTCACTCACGGGTGCCGACCGGCGAAGTCCTGAAGCCAAATGCTCCCGGTCGTGATCCGATTATCACCCGCATCCTCTGGCTCGAGGGGGAAGAGTCCGGCAACAGAAACGCGTTTAATCGTGGCATCTACATCCATGGTACGCCCCAGGAAAGACTCCTTGGGCGCCCCGCGAGCTTTGGCTGTGTCCGGATGCGTTCCGCTGATGTGGCGGCACTCTGTGACAGAGTCTCCACCGGTGCAATCGTTCGTATCATTCCCGACCACCTGCCGAGCACCCATGAGTCGGCGTTGATGAATTTCTTAAATCCCCACGCCCTCGTAGCGTCGCACACCCGAGCGCCAGAGCACTCTAGCCAGCAGGTAACAGAGTAGCACCCAGGTCGCCTGAATGATCAGGCCATTCCAGAGCTGGGGACCTTGGATTTTTTCCATGAGCACCGCGACGGGAAAATAGAGTTCGTAGGGAAAGGGGAGGAGGCGGAGGATCGTTCCCGCAACTCCGGGCACCGTGTCGAGGGGAAAGAGTTTGCCGCTCAGGAAATACTCGAAGGAGTAGAGGATGAAGACAACCGTCGAGATTTCCAGGATCCAGAAGGCCAGCATCGCTAGGGTATAGGCGATCAGGAACTGGATCGCACCAGCCATCACGAGACTCACTGCAAAAAATCCCCAGGTGGAGGAGTGTGTGGGCCACTGGAGGTATTGACGATACCACCAGAAGACACCCACCACGGGCAGAAGTGTCACTGCTGTATAGAGCAGTCGCGATCCGACAAAAATGCAGGAGCGGTAGGCAAGGAAGTCGAATGGCTTCAGTAGGAAGGAACTGAGTTGTCCCTCGCGGATCTCCGCGGCAATCTGCCACTCATCCTCCGTGGGAGTGATGAGATTATCAACCAGCAGGACGATCAGAAAATAGAAGACCATCTCTCCAAAGTCATAACCGGCTATGGTTCCTGAGGTGTCGCCGTAGATCGATCGCCAGACAAAAACCGTGCCGAAAAGAGGAATCAGCGCAAAGAGTGAGCGCAGTAGAAAATTCCAACGATAGACAAAGGTATTTTGCAGCCCGATCGAGAAGATGGCTCTGTATTTGTCGAGGATCCTGTGAAGCAGCATTTGAGTCTTGGAAACGCTTTGAAGGCGCAGTTATTCACGCCTAAATCTATGTTCATGTCGACCCTCCTTAAATCGATCGTCATGGCTAAAAAATCGCTACTCAAGCGGGGATCCCTGATGGTTCTTACGGTTTTTTTTACGGCACTGCTGATGCCGTTTCGGGTTTTTTCGGACAATTCTACTCACACGTATCATGATCCATCAGCCTCTGTGGAATCGCGTGTCGAGGATTTGCTAGGCCGTTTAACTCTTGAGGAGAAGATCGGGATGATGGGAGGCACCGGTTTCACGACGAAGCCAGTAGAGCGATTGGGGATACCCGCCTTCATCATGTCGGACGCCTCGATGGGGGTCCGAAGTCATGGAAAGGCG
>Ga0007864_1000142_pt1 | contig 8503 bp, 10 predicted proteins | sample CryBogCBH16Oct07_FD_54997 | JGI IMG/M metagenome (GOLD analysis project Ga0007864, IMG submission 54997) | Freshwater microbial communities from Crystal Bog, Wisconsin, USA - CBH16Oct07 | ecosystem: Environmental > Aquatic > Freshwater > Lake | place: Crystal Bog, Wisconsin, USA | collected...
GATTCTTTGATCCTCGACCACCGCGAGATTTAAGCAACGCAGCTTCTCTTGGCGTAATGTGAGCAAGCACAGTATCTTTGCCGCGCCCCTTAGAACGTAGCATTTCCGCTAGATCAGTCATGTCAAGATTTAAAGACTTCCTAAGACTTTTACTCACAGATAATCTCCTATATCGTCTTTAACTCTTAACGATGCCATATTCCATACGTTTTGCGGTGTGCCACCCGTTGACGGGTCTGGCGTTTCACCCGCAGTGCTTGTGTCTAACGCTGTACCACTTGTGCCTAAACTTGGTGCACCAACACCTAACGCTTGTGACAGTGCTTGTGAGCCAGGGGACGCTGAAGTCTGCACGCCACTGCTGCCACTGCTGCCACTGCTTGATGACTTGCCGCTTGTTGAGGGCGTGTACGACTGACCACTGGGAGTGTAGGCAACTGAAGGTGATGTGCCAGACGTTGTGCCAGGCACGCTTGGCGTTGTTCCAGATGACGTTGTTGTACTACTTAAACCAGTCGTGGGAGTTGGATTAAATAAACCGGATATATCTTGTTTTAAATATGAACCGCCAATAGTTTTCAAAGCGGTTTCTAAATCTTTGTATTGTGGCACTTCTGGCGCACCTTCAATAGGATTACCTTCAGCATCTGTTTGCTGTTGTGTGCCTAAAAAACCTGACGGAAACAACGTGCTTGTACCTGCGGCTGTTAAGCCAGAAATAGCGCCTGTCGTTGCCGAGGTTGCTAAATCTTTACCCTTGGCTAAACTTGTTGCTGTGCCTGATGCACCACCTTTAATTCCTGCTGTTACTGGCCCTGGCAAATCACTTGGCAACACCGCACCAAGTGCGCCTGAAACAGCGCCACCAACAGCACCGGCTTCTGCACCTTGAAACGCACCTTGAAAGATATCAGTTCCCGCCAATCCTGCTTGACTAGCGCCGGCAGCAGCGCCAGTAGCAGTACCCGCTAAAACAGGCGCAACAGCAGAATTGACTTCTTGAGCTGTATTCAAAATATCAATTGCTGCGCCAAGGTCTTCTCCGGCTGCACCAGCATCAATGACAGCACCGCCAATTTCCAATGCAGTGGTGCCTAAACCCGCCTCAATCAGTGGAGCAAGATACGGCGCGGCTACGGCAGCCACCACACCAATTCCTACCATCGCAATAGTTCGTGCAGTTCCGCCCATGTCATAAATCCATCGTATACATATAAACAGGTTTCATTTGGCCACCCATTTGTTTAGTAGTTTGCGTAATTTTAACGGGCATCCCAGAGCGTTCAACCAATTGTTTGAAAATTGGCTCGTCAGAATAAGTAAAGCCTTGTGTAATTCCTGCTCTTTTAAGAAAAGCAGCCAACCCTTTAAAGTTGTTCACCATGACGTTTGGTTTATCAACAGTAAATGTATGCACTTCAGCCGTTGATGGAGGAGTACGCATAATTAAAAACACAGTGTTACCAATTCTTGCTGTTTGAATATTTTTATTAGAAATCTTTAATTTAGCTAATGTTTCTAATATTTGTTGTGGATTTGCGCCATTTCTTATTGAATCTTGTCTAATTATTTCCGTAGTCGGTAATTGTTTGCCTGATTTATCGCTATTTTGTTGAGCAATAACTCCCAATAAATCCGGATTATTTCCGGAAATTCCATTTTTTTTGGCGGCGGGGAGAGTGTTTTCCATTTTTACGAATTTATATTAAGCGCATTGGCAATTTGTTCGTGAATATACAAGTGTGAAGAAATCCAATCATAAAAATCATCCTCCACATTCCAGTCTACATCGAGCATATTTGCGGGATTATCAAGTCCTAAAAGGTTGGCAAAAGCCTGATGTTCGTCCTGGTGAGAGAGCAACCAATCGTCTAAATTATCAGGATTTGCATCAAATAATGGGTATGCAGGGACTTTAAAACCTGCTTGAGCGAGCTTATCGCGAAATACTTGGTGCTGTAGACCGTTTTCAAAGAGAAAACCGCTTAAAGAGTCTATGTCACCAAATTCAACCGTCGATAGCGCGGCATAATCCATTACTTATCAACCTTGGTATCTAACTTATCAAATATCTTCTCAAGCATGGCTTCAATCTTGTTGTACTGAGATTCCATGTCTGTTTTTTTTGCATAACTGGTCGGCAAATCAATCTCAATCTTTTTAATGTCATCTTTAAGTTTTTGGACAGCATCCCACAGTTGGCGAAAGAACCAACCCGCTATAGGGAGAGCGACACCAAACACCAAGTTGATAACATTTTGCCAATCCATTGTTTACACCGCATAGTATGGGATTTTTACAACAGTCCCATTAAGGTTGTACTGAATGTATCCTGCCGGCACTAGTGGCAAACTTGATGTTGCAAAAGTAGCCGTTGATGATGTTGTTGATGTGGCATTAACCACTTGCACGTTAACCGTACCAGACGGAATAGTCACGTTAGCAAGCGTTAGGTTACCAATGTTAGTGACAGTCGAGCCTAAAGCAACAGAAGTGTTACCAATTGTTGCTGCACTGTTTGTTAAATAAGAATTAGGAAATGTTGCCGCAACAGACGTAATGTTTGCACTAGCAAACGTACCACCGGTATGTGCAACCGTATTAATTGTGCCACCAGTAATGACAACAGCATTGGCGTTCTGGGTAGCCATCGTACCCAAGCCTGTGACGTTTGCCGCAGGAACAGTACCGCTTGTAATTGTGACGTTTGCAAGGGTCAGGTTGCCAATGTTAGTAATTGTTGACCCAAGCGATACAGACGTATTGCCGATTGTGACTGCGCTGTTTGTTAACTGGCTGTTTGCAATGCTGCCTAACGTGCCGCCTAAAGTCAGGTTGCCTGTTGTTGTGACGTTGCCAGTTAATGTAATGCCGTTAACAGTACCAGTACCGCCCACTTGGGTTACTGTGCCGTTACCACCGCCACTACCGCTTGTGATTGCTACTGTCTTTAACATATTTACATTCCATCGCCGTTTGTGATGTAGATTGATGCGTTGCCCGTAGCTGTCACACCTGTAAAGTATGCGTTAGGAACAAACGTCAATATTTCATCCGTGCCCGGCAACAAAGGTAACGCTGGTTGTGAACTTGTCACCGTCACAGCATTAGTTGTTGCTTGAGCCGCTGTTGAGCCATAGCCTAAAAACACCACTACGTTGCCACTATTGATGATGCGGTACTGATTGCCACCAAGTGTGCTTGCAACGGCCTGTACGGGCGTAGGAGCAGTCGTAGCAGCCAAGAACGTGACTGTGTTGCCAAACTGTGTAAAAGCGTTTGTACTCATGCTGTTGCTCCCGTTGGTGCAACATAATTCGGGTCATGCGCCCACTGCACAGCAGGTAAGGCCGCTAGTTGGTCAACCGTTGTACAAGCGTTGATTGTTGTGATGTAGTCAGCAGCCTGTGTGCGGATGGTTTGACGCCATGTGTTCCATGCGGGCGCTACTGTGCCGCTTGTCTCGACAGCCTTGACTACCATCCAGTCGGTTGGGAGCAGGATTGAGTATGCTTGTGCATTGATTGCGTCTACGCATTGTGTTTTAAGTTGCGTCAAGTCTTTAGGCGTAGCGGTGTAGTTGATCTCAACCACCGTGCCGTTGTAGACAGGTGCGTCTTGGCTAACCCAATAGTATTGGTCGTTAGGGTATTGACCGTACACCACATCAACCATGCCGATAGCCGCTTTTTCTTCGGGGCTAGACAGGTTGCACCAGTTTTGCGGGTAAGAAATATTATCCCACTCGAAGGCTGTGCCAGCGGGTACTAGGAGGGCGATAACTGAATTTTGGATAATGGCGAACATTTGTTTTCCTTAACGAGCCAAGCTATTGCGAAATGGATTGGTTGCAAACACCATATATATGTATGTGCCGCCACTAGCATTTAATTCTCCGCTGCTGTCACGCAATTTAAATCCATTAGATAAAAAATCTAAATTGTTTGGCGTGGATTCAGCATTACTTGAGTTAGCCAACAAATAATTTTGAGTGACGTTATATGGATCTCTAACAGAATCAAGCATATGCCAATATCCTGTGGAATCCGTGCGCTTAATCATTACAAACTTAGGCTGAAACCCCGTGTACACAAACGGACCATCAGTCGAACCATTACCCGTGTAGCTACCAAACGCTGAGTATCCTGCTATGGGTGTCCAGCAGTAGGCGACGTAAGTGGCTGCGGAAGCGTTAATACCTGCATAACTTCCGTTAATACCAAAAACAGAAGATGTCATTCCGTTGTACCAATAATTGGAATACGTACCCGCTGCATTTGTAGCGTTTAATTGAATTGCTTGATTTTGCCCAAGTGATGAATGGTAAACCTGCCAATCATTTCCGGCTGCGCTTCTTTGTTTAACAATTACCAAACTAGGCGCAACGCCCAATCCATGCCCGACAGTCGCATTAGCACCCGTACCTGTATACGTCACCACACTAAACCCAGCAGACGCATTAACGCTCACAGTCGATGTGATTGAGCCATTGGTGTTGCTTGATGTTGAGCCTTGCCCTGCTTGCCATTGCCAGCCGACAAACGTAGAGCCGTTGTTATTAACTTGTTGTGATGTATCGGCAGCTAAACCAAAACCATTGCTATTAAATGAAGTAAATCCGTTTTGCGTATATTCAGCACCTGTACCATTTGATGCTAATCCTAATGTTGCACCACGCACTGAATCTGCCAAGTTATGTGAAACAACAGCACTCCGGCATTTAATCCAAACCAAATCAGGCTTAAACCCCGCAGCATTAACAATACTTTGCGTTGATCCATTACCCGTGTACAACGTAGCATCCATCACCTTGTTACCCGCCAAGATGGTGCTTGTCGGGAGGTTGTATGTGTTCAGGGCTACAAAGCCTGTGGGGGGTGTGTAGGTGAAGGGGCGTTGACCGAAGTTAATTGATACCGTACCTGTTAGGTCACCTGAAAAATAAAAACCTGGTGCCCAAGTAAAACCTGAAGACACAATGTCGGTATAGGCTGCATTGGTTCCCGCTACCGGATCAGCGCTTCCTTGCCAAACATTGTTTTTAGCAAAAAATATCTTACCGCTGCTCATGTCAACGGCTACAGCAAAAATATCATTTAGTACACCTGCAGAACCATACGCTACGCTGCCGCCCTCACTTATTTTATTGCCGTTAGTACCAAAAATCATTCGATAGTTGTTTGGGTATTGAGTCCCAATAGGCGCAGTCACATTTAACACGCCGCAAGCCCCCCAAGGTAATCCCGTAGTTGTATCAGCCGTTTGTATCCATTCCCAATACCATTTACCGGTTGTCGGAATGGCAATGGTTGCAGGAACCCATGAGTTAAAAGTTGTTCTGTCGTAACTGGCGGTTAAGTTTGCGTTGCTTAACACTAGCGAAGACGATTGTTTAAAACCGTTAAGCTGATTGAGTGTCGGAAAGTTAGCCGCCGTAGCAGACGTCAACGTAGGCACATCCGTCATGGAGTCATACGTCACACCAGCCGTGATGCTGATGTTATTCGTAGTCCAGTAATTGCCATTGCCCGAGAAGTCTTTACCCAAGCCTACGTTGCTGCTTGTAGTCAGCGCAGAGTTGTCTGTGAAGTTTAAATAGAAACCGTTTGTACCGTATGTGCCTGTGTACCGTGCGGGTTGCCATACGCCTGTGAGAGCATTGGTTGAGCCAAAGGATGACGGGGTTAGGGCTTGACCGTCGATGAAGTTGATTTCGGTTAGGTAGCCGTCGTAATACCTACCAATAAATCGAGTAGTACCAATGCCATGACCATTGGCAGAATTAACCCACATATTTGTGTTTTGTGCAGGATAACTTGCTGTAGTAAACGCTGTAACTTGACTGCCATTGACATACAATTTCATGCGATTTGCGGCAGTTGCTTGTGTTGTGTCAACTGCCAAAACAATGTGATACCAAGCAGACGGGTCACGAAATACTTGAGTGGTTGAAATTCGGACACTATCCATGCCGCCAACAACATAAAAAAATGATAAGTAACCTGTTGCTGCGTCATAAAAAGATAACGCATTGTAATTATCCACATCTTGCGCTGCGCTAAAAACAGTAGGGTAATCTGCGGTGGCTAAAGTTCCTCGTTTAACCCAACCACTCCATGTCCATGTTTTTTGATTCCCCGCAGAGCTAGGCATCCGGCTCAAATACCCACTCGCACTTGCCCGTGTACGCAACGAGCGTGTGAGGTTGTAGCCTGATGCGCCACTAGCACTACCGGATTTGGATGCACTTAGCATTAGAACACCTATAGTCTATGTTGTATAAAGCGTAAGGCATCTTAATACCTTTTTTTAATCTGCTGCTTAATAATGTATATGGAATGTCAGCAATCCTAGACCACTCTGCAATCGTATGTTTTTCATCACCATATTCATATCTTGCATTGTTAGATTTGTTGTTTGCTTGTTCAATGTTCGTTGACCATTTGCAATTTTCAGGCGTGTAGTCACCGTCATAATCAATTCTATCAATTGAACAGCCGTATGGTTTTTCTCCCATATCAGCATAAAAATTTTCAAATGAATTTATCCAACGATCACAAACTTTAATTCCACGACCACCGTATCTTGAATAATCAGGATTGTTTTTGCTATAACAACGTTTTTTTAATGCTAACCAAATGTTATGTTCTGAAGTATTAGTCATCTTGTGCTTAGAACGTCTTTGTCTAGTTGTTTCTACACGCAAACATCCACAAGATTTTGTATATCCAGTACGCAATGAAACACCTGCAATATGTGTTGTGTTTCCACAATCACATACACAATTCCAACCGTATTGTCTGCCTTTGTTAGCTCCACGGCTAACCACAGTCAAACGACCAAATCGTTGCGAGGTTATATCAATTGCTGCGCCCATTAGTAGTTTTGCCCATTCGTGATGCCATAGGTATTTGTGCCATCGCAAAAGAAACTGAATATATCAATTTTTCCTGTAGCACTTGTCGGTGTTGGAGTTGTACCGCCCGCCCACTTGAGCGTACTACCACCCGCCCATGTCAACGTATCAGCAGCCGCATACGACACAATAATTGTGAAACTCTTACCACTCACACTTGATGGCAGCGTAATAGTCGTTGAACCAGACGTTGTAATTTTTTGAAGCGTACCGTTTGTCAACGCAACAGTCGTATTTCCTGTCGCAGAATACAAAGTTTCGGTGTAATTGGTAACAGTTGTGTTTACTACCGTCAGGTTGCCCAACGATGTTGTGGTGTTGCCAAGATAAACAGCCGTGTTACCGAGTGTGATGGCTGTCGCAAAATTACTATCTAGTTGGGATAGCGGAATAGACGTTGTTGCCGTAGCAAAAGTATATGGGACAGCCATTTAGAACCTCACTCTTAATTCGTGTTCAAATTCAAATCCATTCACAGTAAACGCTGGGTTAGATGATGTTACTGTAATGCCGAGATATTTTCCATACTGAGATGCGTCAGTCTTATACAGCGCATAACCAATCTGACCCCACCCAATTTGCACGCTTGAGTTGTTCACCCAAGGGATTACTTGCAAACTGTTATTAATCCAAGTCACCAGGCTTGTTAGCGTATACGGTGGACTTGAGCCTGACTCAGAATCAATTGTTGCGCTCATCGTGATTGAGCTAGTATTGGTTGCTGTTGCCTCAATACCCATCTTCAATGCTTGCTTAGTGCGAATAGGATCACCCATTGGCAACAAAGCGGTCTGAATACGACTGGTGATCGCAGCACTTGTACTTTGATATAGTTGATACAGCGTTGTGCCATCCGTACCAAATAACGTAATCTTGCCGCCTAGTGGGATAGATGTGATGTACGCTAAGTTATTGCCTTGAGAAGTCAAAAACCATTTTTTCTCAAAGAACACAGCCTGTATATACCGATACGATTGCGTAAACACCGCGTCATAGTATCTAAAGTTAAATGCAGCGCACAAAATGTTGTTAATCAACACTTGTCCGGCGTAAATCGGATATGTGAAGTCAATATTCGGGAATATGCCGTCAAGCGGGTCTGAGAGCTTAGACGTTGTTGATCCCACCAACGCATACACGCCATAGTCGTTCAAAAACAACACAGAACGGAAATACGGGAATATGGCGTATGGCCGCTTAGAACCAACAGATGCCGACACGTTGGTGTTTGTAAACAACGTAATACCGTTAGTGTTCACATTAACGTTGGAAATCACGTTAATTGAGTCATCACCAAAGATATACAAAAAATTGTTCGCAGAAAGGATCTGTTGAATGTTTCCGTGCAAGGTTTCGTCTGTTAAGACAAAACTTCCCGCCGATACGCTTGTAAAGTCGGTGTATGAGTTTACTGCGCTGTAATAAATGGTTCTGCCGGCGGCAATCCACACTCGACCACTAAAAGACGCAATTCCAACGTTTGTATCGCTATTAACAATGCCTTTAAGGACTGCGCCAGTCCCGCCGCCACCAGAGGCCGTAACAACTAAGTTTGCAGCGTTGGTGTAGCCTGAGCCTGGGTTTGTG
>Ga0007864_1000164_pt1 | contig 7992 bp, 9 predicted proteins | sample CryBogCBH16Oct07_FD_54997 | JGI IMG/M metagenome (GOLD analysis project Ga0007864, IMG submission 54997) | Freshwater microbial communities from Crystal Bog, Wisconsin, USA - CBH16Oct07 | ecosystem: Environmental > Aquatic > Freshwater > Lake | place: Crystal Bog, Wisconsin, USA | collected...
TCGCGGGTCCTTGGCGCGAGCGCCATGAGAAGACGCGGTTGAGGCCGGAAGTAATTCGTCAGTGGATGGAGGCCGGCCCCTGCCAGCTGAAGTTCGTGGTTTCCGAAGTCGAGGATCTCCCGGAAATCGAGGAATTACTCAACGAGGTGGGTGTCGTTGCTGGCTTCACCAGAGATCGCGTTCTTCTCATGCCCGAGGGAACCGATGTGGAAACCCTGCGAGAGAGGGGCCCGTTGCTTGCCGAGATCTGTCTCGAGCATGGGTTCCGCTTTGCTCCGAGGATCCATATAGAACTGTTTGGTAACACCCGAGGAACTTAGGTTTCCGACCCACAACGGGGTTTGAAAATCTCGCCGACCTGCTACTGTCACTACATGCAAGCCCTTCGACTGATTCTCCTGACTGCCATGATGGCTGGAGTTCTCCATGCTGAGAGCTCGATTATTGTCGACAACCAGACGGGCCGGATTCTTGAGGGCGTCGGCCAGAATCAAAAACTTTCGATCGCCAGCCTGACAAAGCTGGCACTCGCGATGGTGACCATCGACTGGTCCCAGATCAAGGGAGGCAATCTCGACGAAACCGCCACTGTACCGGAGCAGGCAATTACTTCCACCGGGGGCATCAATCCCCTCGCCCTTGAGGCCGGGGACATTCTGACGCTCCGCGATCTACTCTACTCGTGCCTGCTGGCCTCCGATAATGTGGCAGCTGTGACACTCGCCGATCATCTCGGGCGAATCCTGCCGAATGCCACCGGACTGGATCCCGTGGGTAACACCGTTGCCAACATGAATGCCCTCGCTCGTCAGCTTGGGATGAGGCACACACTTTTCCTGAACCCACACGGACTCGATACCCCCGAGGGGCAGGCCCGTCCTTATTCCAGCGCCGCCGACCTGGCTCGACTCACGCGCTATGGCTATTCCAAATCGGGACTCGAGTTCTATGTCTCCCAGGCTACCCGCGAGATCCATATTCAGCGGGGCTCGGCGAATCTGGCCTTTCAGATCACGAACACCAACAAGCTGCTTGGCACCGATCATATTGACGGAGTGAAGACCGGACGCACCTCCAGCGCGGGTGACTGCATTATCCTGACATCCGAGCACACACCCGATGTGGTTCATCAGGGTGATACCGTTCTGACGACGCCGCGGCGCATCATCGTCGTGCTCCTCGGCGGGACCAATCGCGAGCAAGAAGGACTGGGTCTAATCCAGCATGGCTGGGCTCTCTACAATGACTGGGCCGCCAAGGGGCGCCCCACCAAGGTTTCCAACTGCCTCTAATCCCCGATGTCCCCGAAACGCATCGGCGTCCTCACCAGCGGAGGAGATTGTCCCGGCTTGAATGCCGTCCTTCGGGGAGTCTATTGCGCCGCTAACGAAGTCGGCTGGGAGGTTCTCGGCTTCCGTGACGGTTTCGAGGGAATGCTGGTCGATGGGGGCGACACCATGGCGCTGAATCGGGAGAATACCGCAGGAATCATGCAAGTGGGCGGAACGATCCTTGGGACCACCAACAAGGGGCATTTTACTTCCAAGGTTGCCGGGGGCGAGCGCTCGAGGATTCCCGAGGAGGTGATTGCTCAAGCCTCCAAGACCTGCCGCGATCTCGATCTAGCTGCCATTATCGCGATCGGTGGTGATGGCTCAATGAGCACGGCGCTGCAGCTCTACCGTGCAGGCTTTCCAATGATCGGTGTGCCGAAGACAATCGACAATGACCTTGAGGCCACGGCCATGACTTTTGGATTTGATTCCGCCGTGGCGTGCGTGACCGACGCGCTCGATCGGCTCCACACCACGGCAGCAAGTCACAAGCGCGCCATCATCGTCCAAGTGATGGGTCGTCATGCCGGATGGATTGCGCTGTGGGGAGGCCTTGCTGGTGCCGCCGATGTCATTCTGATTCCTGAGATCCCCTTCTCCTTAGAAAAAGTCGCCGAGGTGGTGGAAAAACGCGATACGGCGGGATTCAAAAGCACGATGATCGTCGTTGCCGAAGGGGCCCGTACGCATCATGGCCAGCAGTTCCGCAAGCAGTCTGCGAGTGGCGAGTGGAGGCTGGGCGGTATTGGTGAAATGCTTGCTCAGGAGGTTGAGGTGCGGAGCGGTAAGGAAACCCGTGTCTGCGTGCTAGGTCATTTGCAACGAGGTGGCGACCCGACGACTCTGGACCGTATCCTTGGGATCCGCTTTGGAGTGAAGGCTGTGCAACTCGCCTTAGAGGAACGGTTCGGAACGATGGTGAGCTATCAGAACTACGAGGTGCTCGACGTGCCGATCGCTGATGCCGTGCATCGGTTAAAAAAGGTTTCACCGGATTGTCAGTTCGTTGCGACAGCTCGTGCCGTGGGAATCAGTTTCGGGGACTAGGCTAATTAGACTTACCGAGATGCACGTAAGCGATCTCAGCGGCGCGATTCGTTCGATCCCCGACTTTCCCAAAACAGGCATTCTCTTCCGCGATATCTCACCGCTCTTGGAGAGCGATGAACTCTTTCAGTACACGATCGATCTGCTGGCGGGCGAGTGCAACGGATATAGTCCTTCTAAAATCATCGGACTAGACGCCAGGGGATTTATTTTTGGCGGCGCCTTGGCCTACAAATTGGGGATCGGTTTTGTGCCGATTCGTAAAAAAGGGAAGCTTCCTTTCCGAACACTCTCCCAATCCTATGAGCTAGAGTATGGAGCGGCTGAGTTCCAGATTCACGAGGATAGCCTCGCGCCCGAAGAATCCGTTATCATTGTCGATGATCTCCTCGCGACAGGCGGCACTGCCCGTGCAGCGATTCAACTTGTGGAAAAGCTCGATGCCCGTGTGGAAAAAGTACTCTTTGTCATGGAGCTTGAGGGGCTTGGTGGTCGAGCCCTCCTTGAGCCAGTAGAGGTTGGCTCCCTGATGAAATTTCCGGCCTGATCTAACCAGTGGTTCCGGAGTCGTATGGGTGACGGATTGCTGCATCCACGCGACCACGCCGGCCAAGGAATTCCCAGACAAACCAGGCGATACCGAGTGCAACGGTCGCAGCTGTGATGATATCCGAGGGATGATGGGCGCCGAGTAGGATGCGGGAGATCGCAACGGCAGAGGCCAAGGCTATGGCGAGCAAGCCCCACTCCAAAGCTGCAAACAGGAAAACCCCCGCAAAGCCGAATGCAGTTGCCGTGTGACCGGAGGGGAAGCTATTGAAGTCTGCTTCTCCGATGAGCCACTTCTCCCCTTGTTTGGGGCCGTACCATCCCTGCTCCGCAAGAGCTCTGGGGCGGGTCCTTCCGGTGGTGAGACGAGAGATATTCACTGTCATGCCGGCCAAAGTTGATGCAATCATTGCCGCGAGAATCAGACGCTGCCAATGGACATTCCGCAGACACCATGCAATCAGAAAACCGATGCCTCCTAGCAGCATCAGCTCGGGCCAGTCTCCGTAATGGCTTAACATCTCCGCAACTGGTTTGTGGCTCCAGCGCCCGTGATTGGCTGCCTGCACCCATTGGGAGACGGGATCGTCGAGCATGAAAGAACCGGCAATGGCGGCTGTTGCGAACAGCATGAAGAAAACGACCTTCAGAAGGGAGCGTTTAAGAGGGGCGCTTTTAGTGGTCATGGAAAGCATGTGAAGAAAAAGTAACAGTCAGCAGTTCGGTCCTTGCAAGGTTTCCGGTCAAGTACGGAAGCGAAGGATTTGGATGGATGGGATAGTTTGACTTGCCCATGCCGGTTTTGCAGGTACGGAAGAGGGGTGCCATACCGACGTTTCTTCTATCTGTTGCCGTTGATCCTTTTGTTTGCGCTCCTTTTCGGATGCGCCCGGGAAGAGAACCCGAAGCCTCAACCGGAGCACGCGCCTGCTTCGAGCCAGCCTGTGGTTGTTGCCCCTGATGCAGCACGGTCCCTCTGGCCTGCGGATGCGCCGTCGATCCATGCCGTCTCGGCGATCCTCATCGATGCCCACACCGGCCGGACGCTCTACCAGAAGAATGCCGACGAACAGCGTCAGGTCGCCAGCACACAGAAAATCGTGACCGCCCTGATTGTGGCTGAACAGGATCCGCTCGACTCAGCGGTCCGCGTGGCCCGCGAAGATACTGTTGTCGAGCCAACGAAGGTGGGCATCCGTGCCGGAGAGAGCTATCCCCGCCGCCAGCTCCTCCGCGCAATGCTGGTCCATAGCGCGAACGATTGCGCTGCCGCACTCGCCCGCTCACATGATGGAAGTCTTGGGTCCTTTGCCGGGGAGATGAATAATCTCGCGGCGCGTTGCGGAGCGACCCGCTCCCATTTCGTGAATCCACACGGACTGCCGGCCTCCCAGCACTCGACGGCGCGTGACATGGCCCGCATTGCCTTCCGAGCCTACCGGAATCCTGACCTCCGGGATGCCATGGCGACGAAATCCTACTGCTTCCGTTATGCCAATGGGCGGTTTTGCAATCTTGAGCCGACCAACAAGTTGCTCCTGCGTGATCCTTACTGCAATGGGATGAAGACTGGATTTACAGAATCGGCGGGCAAGTGCCTGATCACCAGCTACAGCAAGGGTGGACGCGACTTCATTCTCGTTCAGTTGGGAAGCCATGCGAAGTACATCTTCGATGATGCTGAACGCATGATGCAGTGGGCGCAAAACCGCTGAGCACCCCGAGGGAGCGGGTTACGCTCCCGCACATTCCTCGTGACCAGCCTGCCTTGCAGGGCATAAAGTCCAAGACCCATGCCAACTCGGAAAAAGAACGCCGCAACCTTGACCGGAAAAGAGATCTCCTTCGGGTCCGTGACCCTAGGCGGTAAGGAACCGCTCTTTATTCTCGGGCCCTGTGTCATCGAGGGGGAGAAGCCACTTCTACGTGCTGCACGGACCATCAAGGCGATCTGTGATGATCTCGGCGTGCAGTTCCTCTTCAAGGCCTCCTATGATAAGGCCAATCGGACCTCCGGATCCTCCTACCGCGGTGTCGGAGTGCTCGATGGCTGCCGGATGCTTGCAGAGGCTGGTGATGCCATCGGAGTTCCAGTGACCACCGATATTCACACGCCGGAGGAAGCTGAGATTGCCGCTGACTTCATCGACCTGCTTCAGATTCCTGCGTTTCTCTGTCGTCAGACCGACTTGATCGAGGCTGCTGCGAGGGCGGCGGTCTCTGCGGGACGGGCTGTGAATGTGAAGAAAGGACAATTCCTTGCCCCCTGGGATTTGGCTCCGATTGCCGGGAAGCTCAAGGCGGCAGGATGCACGCGCTTTTGCTTCACCGAGCGTGGAACCACGTTCGGCTATAACAACCTTGTCGCCGACATGCGTTCTCTCTACTGGATCCGTGAGCAGGGCTTTCCGGTGATTTTTGATGCCACGCATTCCGTTCAGCGACCTGGTGGAGGTGGTGGCCATACAACGGGCGATGGACATCTTGCCCCCGTGCTGGCTCGTGCTGCCATGGCTGCCGGCGTCGATGGCATTTTCCTCGAGACACATGAGAATCCGGCCAAGGCTCCTTCGGACGGTCCAAATCAGATTCCTCACAAGCATCTCCCTGCACTGCTCAAATCACTTCTCGCGATCCGCCATGCGCTTGATTGATCACGGATTTTTATGCTTCATGCGGGCCATCCTATTCCTGGGTGCGGTTGGCATTGTTGGCGCGGCCCCGGATTCCGCATTTCAAGGTGGCAAAACCACTCCTGCACCTGCACCCGGTACTTCCAAGGGACATGCAGTTGCAGCGACCCAAGCTCAAAACCAATCGCAGAGTCAGAAAATTGACCTTCCCATTCCGGTGGGTGAACCGGTCAAGGGAATTAAGATCCCCCAGTACGACGAGAACGGAAAACTAACCATGAACCTGATCGCGGATACGGCTCGAAAGCTGGATGAGAAGCAGGTCGAGTTTGGCAAACTGAAGATCGAGTTCAACGACAAGGAGGAGAAGACCATCAGTGTGGAGATCCCTCACAGCATCCTCGACATGGAGTCCAAAAAGCTTGTTGCCGATACGGAGACGCTCATCCACAGGGATGACTTCGAAATCATAGGACAAAGCGCTGAGTTTGACACCGTCGCGCGATCTGGCACTTTCAAAGGCCGTGTCCATGCCTCCTTCCGAAACGGGGAAACGGCCGATCTACCATGAAACTCCAAATGAACCTTTGTCTCCGGGCATTCTTTTATCCCATGGTTATCGGTCTTATGGCTGCTTGTTCGGTGCCAATGTTGCGGTGCCAAGATGCGGGGCCATTTGCCCCGCCCGTCGGCCCTGTGGCTGGACCCATGGCAGGAAATGGCCTATTGGGCATCGCTGGGAGTGATGAGCGACCCAAGAACGCGCGCACGATTATTGATAGCGATGCTGGAGCCAATTTCGAGAATGCCAGCAATTCCGCGGAATTCATCGGACATGTGGTGGTACGTGATCCGCAATTCGATCTCACCTGCGACAGACTGCATGTGGTCCTCAGGCCTGACCGCAAGGGTCTGCAGAAGGTTATTGCTACAGGTAGCGTGATCGTCACCCAGCAGAAGAAAAACGAACGCGGTGATCTCGTGAAATCAATCGGCAAGTGCGGCAAAGCTACTTATGACCCCGCCACGGGCGACGTGACCCTGGAGGAGTGGCCGCAGATCCAGCAGGGTATCAATAATCAAGTCGCCACCCAGAGCACCACGGTCATGATCCTCAATGCCAAGGGTCGCTCGCGCACGGTGGGATCCAGCCGCACCATGATTGTTGATCAGGGGCAGGGAGATAAACCCGCCACGCCCTGATTTACCAAGAATTCGCATGAGCCAAAAAACCGATACCACCCAAGCCCTAGCCAGTGTAGCCAATCTGGCAGACGAGCCTATCCTGCGTACCGATGGACTGGTGAAGATCTATGGCGGGCGCACTGTTGTGAACGGAGTCGATATTCATGTGAGCAAGGGCGAAATCGTCGGCCTGCTCGGTCCCAATGGTGCTGGAAAGACGACCACCTTTTACATGATCGTTGGACTAGTTCGTCCCGATGGAGGACGTGCCTACTTCCATGGTAAGGATGTCACGCATCAGCCAATGTATAAGCGTGCCCGACTGGGCATGGGCTACCTGCCGCAGGAGGAATCCATCTTTCGTAAGCTCACCGTGCGGCAGAACATCATGGCGATTCTGGAGACCACCTCTCTTTCCAAAAAGGAGAGGAATGAACGCTGCGACGAGTTACTTGAGCGATTTGGCATCGCCCATATCGCCAAGAATGAGGCCCTCACCCTCTCTGGAGGAGAGAAGCGCCGTCTCACGATTGCTCGCTCTCTGGTCACTAATCCCAAGCTCCTGATGCTCGACGAGCCTTTCAGCGGAGTGGATCCCATCGCCGTTTACGACGTTCAGCAGATCATCTCTGATCTTCGTGACATGGGGTTGGCCATCCTCATCACCGATCATAATGTGCGTGAGACGCTCGCGATTACGGACCGCGCTTACCTCATCTATGAGGGGCGCGTTGAGAGCCAGGGGGATAAGGACTTCCTCCTGCACGACCCCATCAGCCGCAAGTTGTACCTCGGCGAATCCTTCGCAATGTAGCCATGCCACGGATCAAGGATCCATTACTGAAGTCCCTCACGGTTGGCAAATTCTTCGCCGATCATGGGCCGACTCTTGAGCTAGAGCTCATGGGCGACTCGTCCGGCATGGAGAGACCCATCGCCGAGCCAACAATCAATCGTCCAGGTCTCGCGCTTGCGGGATTCTTTCGCTACTTCGCCTCCAAGCGAGTTCAGGTCGCCGGGCACGCCGAACTGAGCTATCTCCGCAGCCTGCCCGCCGAGGAACGCGCCGCGAGGATCNAAGCACTCTTTGAGCAGAGGATTCCTTGCCTGGTGATCGCCAGAGGGCTTCCCCTGCCGACGGGCCTTCTCGAGTTTGCGGCCAAATCCGAAACGCCCGTTTTTCGCACGCCCCTGGTGACAATGAAGTTCATCAATTCCGCCACCATCGCCTTGGAAGATGAGTT
>Ga0007864_1000168_pt1 | contig 7938 bp, 17 predicted proteins | sample CryBogCBH16Oct07_FD_54997 | JGI IMG/M metagenome (GOLD analysis project Ga0007864, IMG submission 54997) | Freshwater microbial communities from Crystal Bog, Wisconsin, USA - CBH16Oct07 | ecosystem: Environmental > Aquatic > Freshwater > Lake | place: Crystal Bog, Wisconsin, USA | collected...
GGTCAACTTGTCNCTACTGTAGCNATGCCAGAGTTTCCAGGACTAGACAAGATTCTAGAGACTGCGGAAAAGATGTATGGTTTTGTAAATCAATCAACTACTAAAAAATAATCTCAACAATGCCCCATTAATGGGGCATACCTTTATCTTCCTATCCACTCTTTAGTTCTATATGGTTTACCAACTCTAGCGTGTGGAAGATAGTGTATAACCTTTTTCTTTAATCTTTTAATGATGATGTGATTGTGGTCGTGATCAAACGCCTTAAGATAGTCTCTCCAGCAATTACTTTTCCTTCTCTTTTTACTTTGATCCTCATTAAGATATTGTGTAATCAACTGTTCGTCACCTTTGAACTTTGACACCAATTCACATGCGATATTAAATCCATATGCATCTATCTCATCACTTTTTCCTAAATAACTTTGAGCCTGATTTTGTTCGTCCTTTTCGGCTCTACTAGCATAATCTGGTAAATCTTTAAACTTTCTCCTGCGAAATTGACGCATGTGGATAATTTCATGTAGAATGGTGTCGGCAAATAGTATAGCTAACCTATTAAATCTAGTCTTATTGACAGTTATAAATTCGTCAACTGGATTATAAACTAATACTATTTCAATACATTTTTGTTTATCTTTGTCATCATCACTGTAATATGTGCCGCCCAAATATGAATACCCGTGTTCTACCATGATATCTGTCCGTTTTACAGCATTTATCGGTAGCATTGATTTTATGTGCCTAGATATTATTTTATGATATTTGTCAACCGTAAGTTGTTTATTGACTATTTTTGGAGAAATTTTGGTAAAAGAATCCACTAGACCTTGACGATCTAGCAATGACCAATCAAACTTTGCAGTGTTTCTAGCCATGTATATCTCCCGTATACCACTGTATTTATCGTGTTTTCATGCATTTTTGTGACTAAAATTTGACAATAAATCGTTTTGGGTATATAATAGAATCTTAGACAGTTGATTAAAGGAGACCGTAATGAAAGTTCTGTACACGAGCCCCGTTTTCAAGAATCTTGATGGTTCTGGTCGTCAATTTATGATTCCCGCAAAGGCAGTACAAACATATTCAAAACGGGATGCTGCCCTTCTTGTAATGACCCAAATGGGCGGTATCCATGCTAAACTGACCCCTGAGTTCATTGCATACCGCAAATCAATGATGGCCGCAAAGCGTAAGATTGAGCGTGAGGGCTGGTTCAGTGAAATGGTGTCTGCCTAAATTTGACAATAAATCGTTTTGGGTATATAATAGAATCTTAGACAGTTGATTAAAGGACTACAAAATGGCTTTCGAAAAAATCGTTCTCGACAAAGTTGCTAAAGTTCTCAAAGATGACAACCGTGCTCTTTTTATCTGTGGTACATTGTTTGTTGAATGTTCAGAAGTTGAGGCACGCAAGGTGTTTCACAAACTGAGCAAAGACTATGGTCTTGGTAAAATTCAAGTCAATGGTCCTATCTCCAACGGTGCTGATGTTATGCCCGAATTTTGTTACGATTTTGTTGCTTAAGGAATAGTCATGAGTGGATTTGTTGATGTTAGTGGTATGACAAGTGAAGATGTTCGCCGCATGGGTCATGCTGATGACTATGATCAATCTCGCACTTTCAAACGCAATCCTTACGCATATCGTAAACCTATGAACAAAACCCCTAAAATTAAAATCAATCACAATGCCGATGATGTATGGGCGGCAGCAGTAGTCGCTCAACGCATTAATGGTGCATATGTCAAACTGAGTCAGATTTCTGAATCTGATCCTGCATTGACAAAAAAATCTAACCGTATGATTGTAGAATCGTTGCTTACTGATCCTACTACTATCGCCGATGAGGATCGTGAACTAGGTCGTAAGGTTCGTTCCCACTATCAAGCATTCACCTTCAAAATCTTGCAAGGAAAACAACTAAACGAATTCAACAACACCGCTATGTTGATTGCCAACCGTGATGTTATTACTAGCACATATGATGTTGCAGTGATTGCTAGTTTGCCATCAAGTTATGAGAAGGCAGTCAAGAGCAATGATGTTACCAGCCGTATCAATTTTGCACGAGGTGGCTTTATTGGTGATGTCAATGACAAGGTAACTCTTAACATTGAGGTGCTCAAACAGGTGTATAGTCAAAAATTTGCTACTTGGTATTTGACTGGTATCACTGGTGAGGATCAAGTCGTGTTTTTTGCTTGTAGGGAAAACTATGATGTTGGTAATTTTCTTACTATCACAGGTAAGGTAAAGAGCCATCGTGAAAATTCAACTCAACTTAGCCATGTAAAGGTGCTTTAAAATGAAAACAGTACTAACTATTTTATCATTGACTTTTATTACAGGATGTAGTACAGTAGCAGGAGCAGTATCAGGATTAGGTGATGATGTAAAAGCGGGAACCGATACCGTATCATCTTGGATTAAACCCAACCGTGAGGTGAAAAAATGAAAAACTTTTTTATCGGAACTATATTTGGTATTGTTATCGCTACTGTAGGCTTTAGCGGCATTGCCCGCTTGCTTGACAATGGTGTCAACAAAGTCAAACAAGTAACTGTAGAACAAACTCAGTGAAGTTCAAACGCAAACAACTGGAGGATAAAATGGGTTTAGACATGTATGCTTATGTCGGTCGTCCGGGACAGCAAAAAGAATTCTATGAACAAGGAGGTCTTGAATATAATTCAAAGACAGATGATTGGGTTGTTCCTGCAGGTGGAGTTCAAAAACCACGTCAAATCGCATACTGGCGTAAACATCCCAGTCTACATGGTTGGATGGAACAACTTTGGGAACGCAAGATGATTGCCGAAGGTGTAGATAACCCTCACCAATTCAATGGCATTGAACTTGAATTGACATGGGAAGATGTGGATGAACTTGAACGAGCAGTGCATCATGGTCAATTACCATACACTAAAGGTTTCTTCTTTGGTGATCCAAAAGATGAATACTATAAAGAAGATGACCTGCAATTTTGTATTGATGCTAAGACAGAATTGTTCTTGGGCCTGAAAGTGTTTTACAACAGTAGCTGGTGATATATGAGACTAATGCTAGGTAATGTAGATCGCCCAAGTTTACTTGTTGAGATTGAACAAGAAAAGTCTCCTACTGAATTTGACTTTTGGGTAGTCAATGGTGCCTGGCGTGGTACATACACTAACGGTCATATAACAGTTTGGGACCCTCCATCTGGATCTTGGTCTAATCTTGACATAAATGAAATTTTGTGCGATAATCAAGATAGACTAAGAGGTGATTACCAAGAAGTGTTCAATAACTTTAGTAACCCTGATTATGTTGCACCTAAGCGTGAGCCAGTAGTGTTTCACGATATGGATGACGATATCCCTTTTTAAAATGTATATTACAAACAAATACGATTCAATCAGACTGCCCTACAGTGAAGAATTGTTAGAGTGGCTGATTGAAACTTATCCTTACTCAAAATATGTGGTGGTAGAATGAAATTTTTTATTGGTGTAATGATACTGACAGTTATGTGTCGTGCTGGTTACGACCACTATAAACAAGTCAAGCTTGATATGTTTCGTGTCGGCTGTACTTATGTTGATGCACCAATGGAAGAAATTACAAAGTGCCGCAATCGTGCCGAAGCTTATATGGATGGACTATTATGAACTTGTCATATCACAGTAAAAACAAACTAATGCAAACATTTGCACATTGGCAAGTGCCAAGAGATTTTGCAGACCCGTTCTATAACTACCTTGTATATGGTTATACACCGGGTAGTTGTTTCACAAGTGTCCTGGCAAACGATTTTATAAGTGCAATCGCACGTAGTCACCCTAGCAATACTGTTGATGCATTTAAGGCACTGGTAGGTTGGATGCGTGATACTATGCCAAAAGAAGCATATGGTAGTTATGAAAAAGTTGCCAAGTGGACTGAACTAAATCCAGAACAACGGCGTGCTATTTTAGAACAAACTGGTTTAGTCTTTACCACTAAAGAAGAAGTAGTAAAGATTCTAAAAGATGAACCTTCAAGTGAACCACGCTTTTATTGAAGGTTGACAATAAACACAAATGGTGTTATACTATAATCTAAATCAGTCAACGGAGTAATAATGTCAGCAAGTTGGATCAAAAAACTAAACGAATCAGATAGTCGCCTGCATAAAGAAGATGTGATTAAGCAGGCGCTTGAGGCAAGTGTTCTTGGTAGCACTAATAGCCAAGTGTTCTTAGGCTTTCTCAAAGCTTGTTACAATCCCTATGTGACATTTGGTGTCAAGCAAATTCCTGACACAGTAGGTATCATCGATGCCGAAAATCCCTGGAGCGAATTCAACGACCTATTACTTGGTTTAAGCCAACGCAAATTAACAGGTCATGCGGCAAGGGATTCTATTCAAGAAATGGCAGAGCGTTTTGACAGTGTTGAATGGAATACATTTTGTGCTCCTGTACTGCGCCGAGACATGAGAGCAGGTATTTCATCTACTACAATCAACAAGATTGTTAAAAAGACTGACTACGAAATTCCAATCTTTGGTTGCCAACTTGCAACTAACAGTGAAGGTCGTCCTGAGATGAAGGGCAACAAACGCCTTGAGCCTAAATTAGATGGTGTTCGTGCATTGTTTGTTGTTATCCCTAGCGATAGTGGTGAGATTGCAACTATTTGTTACAGCCGCAATGGTAAAGTCTTTGAAAACTTTAGTCACATTGAAAAACAAATTCACGACAATTTTGTTCCACTCGTCCGTGCATGTGTTAAGGTAGATCAAGGTCGATCATTGATTGATGGCTTTGTGCTTGATGGTGAAGTGATTGGTAACACATTCCAAGAACTCATGCGCCAAGCACGCCGCAAAGATAATGTGCAGGCAGAGGATAGTGTGTTCAATGTGTTTGACATTATCCCATTGCAAGACTTCCGTCGAGGTCATTGGAACGCACAATTGCGTAAGCGTATTGCATTACTAGATGCCATGCGTCCAGTAGTTGACACGATGCCTAATGTTGAATTACTCCCACACATCATGGTTGACCTTGACACTGCCGCAGGTAAGGATCAACTTGAGCGTTATGCTAAGGACAATGTGAACGCAGGGTTTGAAGGCATTATGATTAAGAATATGGATGCTCCATATCAATGCAAGCGTAGCACTGATTGGATGAAGTTTAAGCCTGTATATGATTACGACTTGACTGTGATCGGAATAGAAGAAGGAACGGGTAAGAATATTGGTCGCATGGGCGCTTTAGTGTGCGAGGGCATTGATGACGGTAAGCATATCACAGTCAATGTTGGTAGTGGTTATACTGATGTAGAAAGACAATCATACTGGGATGACAAAGAAAGTGTTATTGGTCAGACTGCGGTGGTGATGGCTGACGCTATTACCCAAAATCAGGATGGTAGTTATAGTTTACGCTTTCCTAGATTTAAGACTTTCCGCGATGACAAGTAAATGATGTTATAATGAAAACGGTTCTAGATGTGTTGGTCAACGACATGAAAGAACATTTCGGACTGGCACAGTAAATCATGGTTACTTACAGTTTGCGTTTCCCTCGATTTGTCCGTTTTCGTGACGACAAATGATTTTTTGTGTATAATACAATTTTAACTAGGAGATTTTATGTTTAAAGGTATTTTGGCAGGTATTGGTGCACTGGTTTTGTTCTTGGCACTGTGTTTTGGATTGAATCTATTTGGATTAGCAAATTATAGTTTCTTTGCGCCAAAGTATCGTGCTGTAGAGAATCAGGTCTATCATGAGTCCGAACAATACAATGAAGGCATGATCCGTGACTTGGAAAATCTACAAATGGAATATATCAAGGCTGATGACGCAGGTAAGCAAAGTTTGCGAGCCATTACATTGCATCGTTTTAGTGTGTATCCAGAAGATAAGATGCCACCAAATCTCCGTAACTTTTACAATGACTTGAAAGCAGGAAAATGAAAAACGCATTGACAATGATCGTTCCCGAATGGGTTGGTAAGGTTGTTTACTTTGCCCTAGGGTTTATGGTTTGTTTTACTCTGATTATTAAAGGTATTCTATGAAACTCTTACTATCTATGGTTGCAGTAGTAACCATGTTAGCGGCATGTAGTGACGGTCATGACTATCGTAATAGTCAACAAATTGAGCGTGACAACCAAGAGAAGTCATTGAAGATTATGGCACAGAGCATTGGCATGCCAGCAATCACAAACTTTGCTGAAAAAAGAATGATGAAGGATGTGTTGGAGTTGCGTGACAAGATGCAACCTACATACACATACCTTGTTGGTGCAAACAATCAACTCACTAAATTGTGTGATAGTGTTGGCTATGGCTTGCCTTATGCTACACAATACACCAATCCAAGTCTAGCAGATCCGAATGGATTGTATACCCCTGCAAGTGCAGACGGTACTTGGGTCTTGTGTTTGAATCCTCACAACAAAAAAGTTGAACCTCAATATATTGAACCTCGTGTTATCGTAACTACTTATCCAATGGAGAAATAAAATGAAATTCATATTGTCTATTATCGCTATCACTGCAATTCTTACTGGTTGCAATGTTCGCCCTGACAGTCGTGAAATTGAATCTAAGAAACAAGAAGAAATGCAATTGCAAGCTGTCCAAAGTGTTGGTATGCCAGCTATCACTAACTATGCTGAAAAGCGTATGATGAAAGATATCTTGGAACTGCGTGATCAAAATGTGGCTACCACAACCTACATCACCGATATGAATGGCAAGTTGCATAAGATTTGTAACAGTGTTGGTTATGGCTTGCCCTATGCTACTCAGTATACTAACCCACAAATGAAGGTTACTGGACAGAATGGTAACATTTCATTGCCTCAAGCTGATCCAAACGGATTGTATAGTCCTGCAAGTGCAGATGGCACATGGGTATTATGTGTTGACAGTAAAACCGGTAAAGCAAAGCCAGTGTTCATTGAACCTCGGGTGATTGTTAGTCCTATCACATTAGGAGAATAAATGATGACCTTAAATGAATTTAGTATGTTTATAACAGGAGTGTTCTGGGGCATCTTTATCATAGAACCAATTTGGCGCATTGCCAAAACAATTTACACAAACGCTAAGGAGGCGCAAAATGGTAACAATCGTTAAACATGAATGGCATCAAGTTGATGCACAATTTGCATATGATCTAGATGCTGAAAAACTCAGTGAAATTTATCCTGACTTAGATGAAGATGAAATCACTGCAATGCTAGAGCGTATTGAAGCCGGCGAGGAAGACATTGAAGATATTATCAATGAAGCATGGAACAATGATGTAGATATTGATTGGGATCGTCAATATGATGACTGGTGGACTGACCGTAAAGGTGGTTATGATATTACCTATGAACTAGGTGACGAAGATAGTTGGGTAACACCTGATACTCCACCAGAACCTACACATAAATGCACCAAGTGTAAATGGACTGGACAAAGTTATGATGCTGATTGGAAATATCCAGAAGAAGGTAGTGATGAAGAAATGACCAAGATTTGTCCATACTGCGAAAGTGAAACTGAGTTAACAGAGGTTGGTTTACAAAAACAAAAAGAACATGAAGAAATGATAGCACAGTGGGAGCAAGAAGAAAAGGACGCTGAGAAAGCTGTGCCGTGTTTCAGTTGCGGTGCTATGCATAAAGAAAGTGAATTACCTGAAATGAATGGTCATTATCATTGTCCTGATTGTAATGAAGGTTGGGTCATGATGGATATGCGTGAAGATGATGAAGATGATGATGAAGAAATTGGTAAGCTACATCAAGCATTAGAAGAACTCAAAGTAGAATTTGATAAACTTATTAAAGACGAGTCTGAAAATAAAAAATGACACCACAAGAACTAGTAGGTAAATCCTATATATTTGAAGATGGAAACAGAATTGAAGTAATTCAAATAAGAGAACAAGACGA